>Ga0224501_10000157_pt1 | contig 66935 bp, 54 predicted proteins | sample SF_Oct11_sed_USG_4_FD_169105 | JGI IMG/M metagenome (GOLD analysis project Ga0224501, IMG submission 169105) | Sediment microbial communities from San Francisco Bay, California, United States - SF_Oct11_sed_USGS_8_1 | ecosystem: Environmental > Aquatic > Marine > Sediment | place: USA...
GGGGGGGGGGGGTGCGGGGTGATGGGGGGCGGGGCTGGGGGAGCTGGGGCAGACGTGCGATCCCGGCTCGGAGCGCTGTCGCTGCGTGGACGGGGCACGTTGCCTTTCGGCTTTGCAGTGCCTTGGGCCGCGACCGCAAATAAGTTGACCGTTTGGCACGCACCGACGGGTCCGATCGCGGCTTACGTCATTGTGAAACTACTCAAAATAGCTGCGCCATTCCTGCGGATTTTTCTCCGGGCGCGCTCGCGCTCGAGCTCCGTCAGGGCGGCCAAATGTAGTGTCTATTTTGCGGCGGTGCCTTAGCGGTCTGTGGGTCATGCCCGACGAGGCGGCCAGCTCTCCGGGACAGGCGATTTCCGGCACAGACGCCGATCCCGGGGGCGGGGGCGGCGGCGAGATGATGGCGGACGACTCCGGGAACGGAGCGTCCAAGGGGGCTGCAGATGGTGGCGAGAGCGCGGGCGGCAGCACCCTGTCGGAGGCCGCCGACGCTTTCGGGAGCCCCCCATCGGATGAGCTGGCGGGCCCTGGCGAGACCGGCGATTACACCGCTGGCCAGGCTCCCGACTCCTCGGGGGTGTGCGATCGCAACGCGGTGGCCGACTGCGCGGGCGTGTGTGGCGGCAGCGCTGCGCTCGACTGCGCGGCACGTGCAACGGCGCTGCGGTGTTCGATTGCGCCGGCGTCTGCGGCGGTAACGCTGGCGAGGACTGTAACGGACTTTGCGGCGGCGACGCCGTCGAGGACTGCATGGGCCTGTGTGGTGGCGCAGCGGTGGTGGAGGCCGGTGCTGCAACCACGGTGGCCGGCATTGTGGCGCGGCGGGCGCCCTTCAGCTGGCTGCCTGGCGCTTCATGCAGGCGCACCCCTTTGGCCACGGCCGCTCACTCTGGGCCGACGGGCTGCCCACGGAAATGCCCGACTACTGTGAGAACGAACCGATCCCGTGAGCCCGGGCGTATACGCTTTGGTACCGGGATCCGTCCGTCGGGCAATTGTCAGCTTTCATCGCCCGGGTCGCGACACTACCTGATGCGTCCCTGTTCGGCCTCTCGGTTTGGGAGACGGACGTGCGATCGAAGTTGCTGGCGTCAATTTCGGAGGGCGGCGCGCGCAGCCGGCCGGAGGTGGCGAGTTGCGCAATCAGCGGCGTGGCTTGTCGCACGACCGGGTCGATAGAGAGTTGGGGCGTCACAGGCTTGTGCTCGGCCGCGACGTCGCCGCCGGGGAGCGCACTGCAAGCCACACCCCAAAAAACGTAGCTGCTGTGAAAACGACCCGGCAGCGCGTTCGACCGATCAGACGGGATGCGGCCGCACCATCTCAATGGAGGCGCTCTTTTTGGCCATGGCGTCCGGGGTGTAACCGTCGGCTGTGCACAAAAAGAGTGTGCGCCCATCGTCGCCACCGAGCGCGCAGGCAAAGCAGCCGCGCTCGGTGTTGATGATGTCGGTGACCGCGCCGCCCTCCCGAACGCGAACGCAGGCGCTGCCCCGCGCATCGGCGACCCAGACGCCACCTTCACGGTCTAGGCAGATGCCGTCCGGAGCCCGCCCCGGCAGCTCGGCAAAGAGGCGCCGGCCGGAGAGGGAGCCATCGGCAGCCACATCAAATGCGGTCAGGCGCTGGGCGAAGGTCTCGGCCACGATCAAGGTGTTGCCGTCGGGGCTGACCACAACGCCGTTGGGAAACATCAGGTCCGTGGCGGCTTCTTGAACGCTGCCGTCCGGTCGCACCAGTATCAGAGACGCCGGCTGGGGCGAGAGCGGCTGGGCAAAAATGTCGAAGCCCATGTGACCCACGTAGGCGTTGCCGCGGGCGTCGACAACCATGTCGTTGCACGGAAACTTGGCGATGTGCCCCAGCTCGGCGTGGGTGCTCAAGGCGCTCCCATCGACAACCATCAGCTTGTGGTCGTTCATGGAGACCACAAGCATGCGGCCATCGGGCAGCCAGCCGAGTCCAGAGGGCGCCTCCGGTACGGGCAGGACTTCACACACCTGACCACTTTGGTCGACCGAGCGCACAACCCGCGCACCAAAATCGGAAAACCACAGCCTCCCCTGATGCCAGCGGGGCCCCTCCGCGAAACCGAGATCGCCGATCAAGCATTTCAGCATCGTCATATTGCGATCGTGCCCCAAGCTCGCGCGGGTGTCGATATGGGATAGACTCGCGGTTCCTAACTGAGCGGGGGACGGCGGGCGCCGGGCGGAGTGACCCAGCGGCGCAAGTACTCGGCGAAGGTGCGGGCGTCGTCGTCTGACAGGCGCTCGAGCTCGGCTGCAAAGCGTGCAAAATCGATGGCCGATTCTGTGGTCTTGGCTTCCGGTTGAATATAGAGGATCTGAAGCCGCGGGTTCGCCGCGGTGGGGACGATCTGGCCGAGCCGGCCTGTCAATGCAGCGCGACCGGAGCCGTAGATGTGCTCGTTGATGTCAGCGGGTACCTGGAGCAGGCCCAGATCACCGAGCAGCGAAGAGAGGTGACGGTAGCGCTGGTCGCGCTGTTGCTCGCGCTTGCCGCTGCGGATCACTTCGCACAACGCGCGCACTATCATGGACCAGCCGTGCCTGCGCGCTGTGCGCATGGCATCGTCCTGGTCGGGGTCGCGGTGGCCCATGTCGGACTTGATCCCGATCAACCAGGCATCCTGCAGGTCAGCACTTACCGCCAGGTAGTCGATGTGGATGGCGGGCCCCGGATCGCGACCGCCACGCACCAACATGCGCTGCACGGGAAACTCGGGCACCAGGCGCGGGTCGATGGCGCGGCCGGTGACGGCCTCGAGCACCTGGGGCAGCCACATGGCGATGAAGATGTCGGCGCGGCACTCGAGCTGGTAGTTGGGCAGATCGCGAAAGCGGTCGAGCCGCTCGAGCAGGCGGCGGGTGAAGTCGGTCATCGAGCGCATGGTAGAGCGGCGTGCCCCTCGAGCGCCACCACTCCGGAGCCCGGGTGCGCCACCGACGCGACCCTGCATCGACCGGGCCGAGCGCTCGAGCTCGAGCGCCGGCGCGCCTCAACGGCCTGTGGAGTCAGAAGCGGTGGCAGCGTAGCCGTGCCCGAGCCCGTCGCCGCCCACGCGGCGCTCGCCTTCGCAATCGCAGTGATCCTGGCGCGCCTCCCGCAAGCGATGCAGGCGCTGACGCTGATTCCAGATCTTGTCGAAATAGGCCTGCGACAGGCGAAGCAGGGCATCGGCCCGCCGACGATCGCGATGTGAGAGGTTGGCGACCAGCCGCCGCAGCACGGCGATCTCACGCTCCAGGAGCTTCTCGCCCCGCTTCTGGAGGACGATGCCACGCTCTGCAGCGCCGAGCGTCACAGACGGCGCGAGCTTGCCGCGCGGCGCTTGCTTCGGGGTCTTCGGCTTACCCGCTACAGGCAGATGCCGCACTGGCGCACCGGTGGCCAGTCGCCGCGGCTGCTCTGCCTCCGCGGCTTGGGTTTGGGCACGAGCTTCGGGCATATGGATCGACCAAATCCATAGCCCGGCGCTCCAGGCGAGTAACCACGTCGTCATCCTCATCGCTCACCTCACATCGGTCAAACTCATGGGGTGAGTGCGGGTGGCGGGCGGATTGCTTCACGAAATGTGCAACGGCGGGGCTGTGCATGTGCCCGAGCTACGAGCCGACAATGCGATAGGGCAAGGCCCTGTGAACTCGCGGCGGGACCGGCCGCTACCCATTAAGCCTGGAATATCACTCCAAGTTGAGAAACGTGATCATGCCCAGGTCCGCGTGTTCGAGCACGTGGCAGTGCACGACCCAGCCGCCGGAGCTGCTCTCGGTGGGCGCCATGCCCGAAGCGGCGACCATTCCCTCGCGGCCTGTGTCGTCGAAGCGCACGGCCATGCGCATGACGGTTTGGCTGCGCCCGCGGGCGCCGAGCCGCGCCGGGATGTTGATCGTGTCCTTGTTTTCCACAAAGTCGATCGGTTCGACCCGGTTATTGTCCGGCGTGTCCATGTCCCGGTACTCGATCTCGTAGGCCTGAAAGAAGAAGCCGTGGGGATGGAAGGGGTGACTGGAGCCGGTCATGTTGACCACTTCCCAGATGTAGGTCTGACCGATTTTGGCCGACAGCCCGTCCTCGGCCGTCATCATCGAAAAGGGAAGGCCCGCTCCGTCCTTCATCTTGGCGAAAAAGACGACGTTGCCGTCCAGATCCGGAAGCGCGTGTCCGAAGTGCACGGGCAGGATTTCAGCGCCCGTGACGTCGATGGCCTCCACCGGCCGCAGGCTCGATGGTGGCTGATAGACGGCATTGGATGTGGGGCTGTCGTCGGCGATGCGGAAGGTCAATAGCGGCTTGGAAGGCCGCTCGCTGTCGATGTGCTCGCGGCCCACTTCGAGCATACCCGTGTCGGGATTGGGAATCACTTCGTGCAGGCCGCGGTGGGCGTCGTGCCACTCCAAAACCAATTCGTCTCCGGGGCCACCCACGGGTGTGAAGACGATGTCGGCGCGCTCGCCCGGTACGATCATCACGCCGAGCTTTGAATCCGGGTCGGAAACGGTGGCGGCGGGAGCGGCCCCGGCGTCGACGCCGGCATGACCGTGGGCCACCTTGCCGATCTCGGCGCCCGCGATCGGTTCGGCGATCAAGCCCGAGTCGCCGCCGATGCGGTAGAGGGTTTGCCCTGGCATCGACAGTCGGAAAAAACGCGAGTTGGCCACGTTGATCGCGCGCATACGCACGGGAACCCCCGCGACCACCGGAATCGTGTCTCCGGCCGGGCGTCCATTGATCAGCAGCAAATCACCCTCGCGGCCGTTGAGCTGCATGGTGGCCTTGCGAATCGGATCGTCGGGATATGGCGGCGCCACCTGGCCGGCGTCGTCGAGCAGAATGTCGTCGAAGAGCAAGAGCAGCTCGTCTTCGGGCAGTTCGAGCGCGGCGTCTTCGTCGGGGTCACGCACCACGAGCGCACCGTGCAGGCCCATCTCGACCTGCACGTGGGTGGTGATGTGCGGGTGGTACCAATAGGTGGCCGCCGTCGTGAGCGTCATCTCGTAGCGGAAGCTGCCGCCGTCGGCTGCCACCGGCAGCTGGGCCATATTGCTACCGTCCATGTGGGCCGGCGACTCGACGCCGTGCCAGTGCACGGTGGTGGGCTCGGGCAGCCGATTGGTGAAGTTCACGATCAGCTTGTCGCCCACCTTGGCCTCGATAGTCGGCCCCGGAACGCTGCCATTGTAGGCCCACACGCGGGTCTTGACCCCCGGCTCGTACTCCACCTCGGTCTCCTCGGCGACCAGATCGATCTCGACCACGTTGGCATCGGGGTCCTTGTCTTCGGCCACCGGAAGCGCCAGCGCTGCGCCGAAGTCGGCGGGCTGTCTCGGCGTTGTCGAAGCACTGCTGGCGTCGCCGGCGTCGGCCGCACCGTTTGCCGCAGCATCCTTGTCGCTGCCACCCGCGTCGGCCCCGTCACCGGCGCTGTCGTCGCCGCAGCCGGCCCATGCGGTCAGCGCCAACGCGAGCGCAGGGACTGCGAATACGTGGACTTTCGTGGATTTATGCATGGGCGTGACCTCCTGGCGCACTCGAAACCTACCCGCTCTTACGCACTGGCACCAGGGCATCAAACACCCGCGCTCAGAGGCTGCCTACGATGAACGTCGTTCACGTTAGGGCTCGCGAGCGTGCCCGTCTGGGCGGCGAAATGTAGCGTTTATTTTGCGGCGGTGCCTAAGCACGACGGCCCAGAGCAGGGCGAAGGCGGTCGGGCTCACGGGGCATGCCGCGGAGAGGCGGAGCCAGCCGCCGAACTCGGAGCCGCCGTCGATGTCAGTCTACACGCTTTGTGCTCAGGTGGTTGCCGGCACGCACGACGCGACAGCGACACCGGCCGCAGGCCCGGTGCTCTTCGGCATGTTGCCGCGTTTCGCTGATGCCGTGGCGAGCGCGGCCGGCCAGGCGGCGCTCGCGCAGGGCCAGCGCCCCTCAGTCCGCCTGCGCCTTGCAGTTGCCTTCGCCATCCAGCGCCGCGACCATTTCTCGCAGGCGCTTTTCGAGCTCGCCGGCGTCGACGGTGGTTTCGTCGATGGGGGTCTCTGCCGCCTCGAGCATCCAGTCGGCGCCGCCTTCGAAGAGACCCTCGCCGCGCACGTTCATGATGACCGGCACCTTGACGATGGGATAGGCGCGGAGGAGCGGCTCGCCCTCGAAACGGGGTGCGCAGTCGCTGTAGCTCGTGGGCGCCTTGACCGCGAAGCTGAAGGGGGTGACGTCGATGCGGCTAGCGCCTTCTTTGTGGAACAGTTCGCCTTCGATGAGGTGGGTCAGGCCCTCGTCGACCATGCGCTCGTGGTCGACCGGGTCGACAAAGCCGGGCTGGCCGGGATCGCCGGTGCGCACGCCACCGTCGGCGTCGAGCAGGGGCAGGCCCTCCAGGTCCATGATCACGGCGTCGGGGTTCGTCTCCGGTAGCTGGTCGTCGGCGCTGGCGGCCACGAACTTGAAACCCAGGCCATCGTAGACGCCGCTGGGAACGCGCTCGATGTCGCCGAGCACGTGCCCGTTGGGGGCCACGGTGGCGTCGCGGGCCAGGTCGCGGGCGTAGGACTCGCTGCTGGAAAAGCTCTCGCCCTTGCGCTCGACGTTCACGTCCGAAACCACAACGACGAATTTGCTGAAGTCCACCAGCCAGCCGTCTTCGGTCTCGTGTACACCATCGAAGATAAGAGCGTGGTCGGTTTTGAGCAGCATCTGCAGGTGGCCGATGGCGTGCTCGCGTTCCGCGCAGCCGCCCAGCGCGATAGCCGAAAGCGCAAGCCCGATGGCGAAGGTTCGGAAGCGGTGCATCTCAAAACTCCTGGGTAAGGCCGGCGAAGAGTAGGCGGCCCCGGGGGTCGTAACTGCTGATTCCACCCGAATAGGATAGCGGAGGCGCCACGTCGCCCACGTTGCGCACGCCGACGCGCACCTCGGTGAGGCTGCCGATGAGATCGGGCAGGCTCAGGGTGTATTGCAGATCGAGGGTGACCCAGGCGGGCATGGTGTGCTCGATGCCGACGACGTTGATGGCGTCGTCGTCCTCGACCTCGCCGATGTAGCGCACGGTGGCCGACAGCGAGTGGTCGCTGTAGCGGTAGCCGGCCATGAAGTTACTGCGAAAGCGCGGCATCGGGCGCACGAAGTTCAAGGCGTTGTTGTGGCCGGCGGCTTCGAACTCTTCGCCATCTTCGTCGATGGCCAAGAACTCGAGAATGTAGGTGCCCTGGCCACCGATGGTGAAGGCGCCGAAGTCGCTGCCGGTGCCGAGCAGGTCCTGGTTGATGGTGAGCTGGCCACCGAGGTCGATACCCTGGGTCTGCACCTTGGGGGCGTTGATCCACTGGACCTCCACCGCCTGCAGGGTGCCGGTGATGGTGCCGTCGCTGGTGACCACGCGGTCGTCGCGGCAGGACTCCAGGTCGCCGCCGGGGCCCGACTGGTCCTCGATGCACTGGGTGAAGTCACGATAGAAACCAGCGCCGTTTTCGGGCGCGATCTGGTTTTCGTATTCGTAGAAGTAGTAGTCGAAGGACAGCGCCAGCTGGTCGATGGGCAACCACTGGAAGCCGCCACTGATGGCCGTGGCTTCCTCGGCCTTGAGGCCAGCGTTGCCGCGGACGCGGGCGGCGGCGAAGGCGGTGTCGCCACTGGACGAGGTAAAGCCCGTGGGCGCGGTGGCCAGGGATTCCTCGGCGGTCTGGAAGAGGTTGGGCGCGCGGAAAGCCCGGGTCCAGACGCCGCGCAGGATCAGCCGACGCCAGATCTTCTCGTTGGAGCCGAATAGCTCGCCCAAACCCAGAGTCAAACCGATTTTTTCGCGCAGCTCCGGGTCGAACTCCGAGTAGGCCTCCAGGCGCGCGGCCAGCTCGACCTCGAGCCCGTTGATGAGCGGGATGGCGAACTCCAGGTAGGGGCTGTTGACCAGGCGGTCATTGCGGTTGGAGGTGTTGCCCAGGACGAAGGAGAACGCCTCGGCCTCGGCCAGGGCGCCAGCGTCGAGCACGCGCTCCTCGTAGCGGATCTGATGACCCAGGGCGAAGCTGACATCGCCGCCGGGAAGCTCGAAAAGCGGGCCACCCAGCTGGGCGTCGCCCATGATCAGGGTGGAGTCGGTGTCGAGCACCATCACGTCGCTGAAGCCGTCGATGATCGCCAGCTCGGCGTCGCTGCGCTCCGAGAGGTAGAAGGGATTGTAGCAGCCGGCGGCCACGCGCTCGTCGGCCGAGAGCGAGGGGGCGCAGGGGTTGTCCATGATGCCCAGCTCATCGAGGGCCTCGGGGATGCCGAGCGAGGCGCGGAACTCGGTCTCGAGAGTGTCTGGTGCGTTGATGGTGTAGTTGGTCCTGCTCCAGGTGCCCGCCAGTTCCCACTCCCAGTCCTCGGCGATGGTGTTGGCCATCGCATCCTGCAGGTCACCGCGCAGGCCCACCACCGCGCGCAGGGTGTGGGAGTCGTTTTCGATGAAGCGGTTTTTCCCGATGTTGCCACCGGCCGGGCGACCGATGTAGGCCACTCCCAACGTCGGAGGATAGCCGCCACCCTGGGGCAGGTAGTCGGGCGCATCGGCGTGGGGATTGCCCGAAAGGCTTGCGAAGACCGGGCGCGTGAGCACGCCAAAGGAAGGGGCCACCCGCTGACGCTGCTCATCGACCGAAGCCATCAACTCGGTGAAGGCCAGGGTGTGGTCGGAGAGATCCAGGTCGCCCGTCACATAGGCCGAGATGCGGCGCTCGGAGCCGAAGAGGGCGTTGGGGTGGGCGTTGGTGTAGCAAAACTGGTTGTTGGTGGTGGGGCTGGCCGGGCCGAGGAAGGACTGGCTGCCGGGCTCGCCGCAGGCCGGGTCGGGCAGCACCACGCGCTGGGCGCCCAGGCCGCTGGTCTCATAGATGCGCTGGCCCACGGGGCCGACCCAGGCGAAGGAAGCCGGGTGACCGAACTGGCTGACGTCGAACTCCTGGGCCCAGGGCAGATCCTCGATCATCAGCGGCTGGCGCACGTAATAGGTGGCGCCGCCGACGATGCCGCCGCCGTCGAAGGTCTTGCCGGCGGCCAGCGAGATATCGCCGTCCATCTGCTCGAAGGAGTCCATGCTGACGCCGCGGGCCTCGACGCGCACGCCGTCGAACTTGCGGCGGGTGATGATGTTGACCACGCCAGCGATGGCGTCGGAGCCATAGATGGCCGAGGCGCCGCCCTTGAGGATCTCGATGCGCTCGACCATGGCGATGGGGATGGTGCCGACGTCGACGAAGCCGCCGCCGCCGCCTGCGCCAGCGCCGGTGGGCACCATGCGGCGGCCGTTGACCAGCACCAAGGTGGCCTGGGGGCCGAGGCCGCGCAGGTTGAACTGCTGCACGCCGCCGGTTCCGGTGGCGATAGACTGGGTCGAGCCGCTATTGACCGAGAGGTAACGGATGACATCGGCCAGGTTTTCGGCGCCGCTAACCTCGAGCTCCTTGCGGTCGACGATCTGCACGGGCGAAGCGGTGGAAAAGGCCGAGCGGCGCTTGATGCGACTGCCGGTTACGACGATTTCCTCGATCGACCCATCACCGGCGTGCTCGGATTCGTCGGCCTCTCCGCTGTCTTCGGGCAGCGCGGCGCCCAGGTCGAGCGAGGCCTCCGGGGCAGCAGTAGACGCCTCGGGGCTCGGCTCCGCGGGGCTTTGCGCGGCGTCGGCAGCCGGTGGGTGCTCGGCCGGGGCCTCGGGACTTTCGGCCTCGGCTTCCGGGGCTTCGGCTTCCGGGGCTTCGGCTTCCGGGGCTTCGGCTTCCGGGGCTTCGGGAGGTTCGCTGCCCTCCGAAGGCTCGGGGGCCGGCGCCGCGGGCTCCTCAGCGGGTGGGGGATCGTCGCTTTGCGCGGCCGCGGGCGCGGCGGCCAGGGACAGCGCCGCGACGGCGATGACTACTCGACTGAAGCGTGCCAAGGATCGGTACTCCCTTTTCGCAATGGCGCTGTAGCGGGCCGGACACGCCGCCGTCAACTATCGGAGAGGATCGGGAGCGAATGGATGGGCGGGCGCTGGGCCTCAGAGCTTCGAAAAGTCGGGCTTTCGCTTCTCGAGCGTCGCGCCCATGGCCTCGCGCGCCTCGGGGGAGCGCAGACGCTCGGCGAAAACGTGCATTTCCTTGTCGATCACGGTCTGCAGGCGCTCGCGGATTTCGGCGCGCAGGAGCTTTTTGGTCGCTTGCACGGCGTCGGGCGGGCGGGCAGCCAGCTCGCGGGCCTGGGCCAGGGCGCGGGCCTGCACCGCATCGTCGGCGAGGGCCTCGGTGGCCAGGCCGAGGTCCACGGCCTGCTCTCCACCCAGGGTTTCACCCAGCAACAAGAGCGAGGCGGCGCGCTGGGAACCGACGAGACGCGGCAGAAGCAGCGAGGCGCCGAACTCGGGCACCAGGCCCAGACCCACGAAGGGCATGCGCAGCTTGGCGCTGCGGCCCACGTAGACCAGGTCGCAGTGCAGCAGCATGGTCGTACCGATGCCCACGGCGTAACCATTGACCGCGGCCACCACGGGCTTGTCGAGTTCGGGCAGCGTCTTCAGGAAGCGCGTGACGGCGCTGGCATCGCGCGCGGGATCGAGAAAATCGACCAGGTCATTGCCGGCGGTGAAATCCTTGGGACCTCCGGTAAAGAGCAGCACGCGCACGGCCGGGTCGCTCTGGGCGTGCTGCACGGCGTCGGCCATGCGCGCGTACATGCCGGAGGTGAGCGCGTTCTTCTTGCTGGGGCGGTTCAACCTGACCTGCAGCACGCCGGCATCGGCCTCGACCTTCACCTCGTCGTCCATCGCATCTCCTGGTGAGCTACTTGCACTGCATGCTGATTACGCTGGTGTGATGGCCGGCCAGTACTGGCACCACCGCCACATCGTCCTGGTCGGGATGGGGCCAGCCCGAGAGCGTATTGTCTGGCTGGAAAGCGCAGTCACCCTCGGGATGCTGGAAGCGGATCGCCGTGCGGCCCGGCTCTACATTCAGGAAGCCACCGCTGCCGCGCAGCTCGACCCACTGGGCCTGATCGAGCAGGCGTCCGGCCACATTGAGAAAGAAGCGCTCGCCGGATGGGGGCTCGAGTTGGGCGCTGACGTACTCGATGCCGCTGAAGTAGACCACGCCGCGCTCCGGGTCCAGGTCGACGCCCAGGCCCTCGGCAACCGAGCGCAGCCCGCCCTCATTGTCGACGCGGGTGTTGTTGAGCTCGATGGGCTCGTCGGTGGTCACGAAAGCGCGCAGGGTGGGCGCCAAGCCCTCGCCCTCGATGCGCAGGGCCACGTTGGAGTGCGCCGGCACCTCGATGCTGTAGGCGCCGATTTCATCGCTGTCGACGCAGCCGTAGTCGGGCTCATCGTGGACGCAGATGTGGACCGGCGGGCGCTCCCAGGTAAACAGGCCGCCGTTGACGTGGCCGGTGATCGTCACCGAGCCGAAGCGGCCGGCGCTGAACGAACCGGCCGCGGAGCGGGCGGGCCCGCCGTCGGCGGAGGCCACGTCGGCGCCCAGGTCGCGCTGGTCGAGGGCGCAGCCGGCCAGCCCGGCGGCCAGCAGGAGACGGCAGAGCGCGCTGGCGCGGGGGGCGGGGCGGTGAGGGGCAGCGGTCACGGCCCCCTGGTTGTACTGCAAGGCGTGCGGGAACGCAGCCGGCCGATGGTGGCGAAAACGGCAGAGCGGGTTCTGCGCCACGCGACACGACCTCGGTGTTTGGTACGCGCTGCCGCACTCGACCACGATCTCGGTGTTCACGGCCTGGCGAGACAGGCATTTCGAGCAGCGGAGGGGGCGGCCGGCACGCGATTTGCTCCGTTGGCTCGCCGAGCCCAAAGTGCCGCGCAGACACGCGACCTGCCCGACAGCTCGAGCCGCACGGTCGGAAGCGCCGAATACCGCCGACGCGACCCCCAGCCGGGGCCTTGCATCGGGTCCTGCGCAAAAACCTCGAAGCCTTCCTGGCCCGCGCCCAGGGCGCCGACAGGGACGGCCGAGGTGTCGCCGACCTCAAAAAAGGAGTTCGGAGAGCTTGTGCAGTTGCTTGCCAGTTGCGAAGTCGCGGCTGTTGTTGAGGTGGCCACCGGGTGGCTCGACCCCATATTTCTGCGCGCAATCCCGACCAAGGAGCCGCCGCGGAAATGTCTCTGCCTGCCTGGCAGCCAGGCCAGACCGCCCCTCAGCCGCCTCCAGCTTCCAACAACCGCTGCAGCTTGCCCTGCTGCCAGAGCGAAAAGAGGTCCATCGACCAGGCCACACCGCAGTGGACGAAAACGCCTCCGTAAATGGAGCGCGTACGCAGGGCGATGGTGCCCAGGGCGATGCCCGCCAGGATCGAGCCGAAGCACTCGGCCGGGGGTTTGCTGTAGTGCATCATGGCGTAGGGCACGACCATGATGAAGATCGAAAGCGCTCCCACGTGCCGCGCCAGGGCGAAGATCATGAAACCGCGCAGGAAGAATTCGAGCAGGAAAAACTGGCTGCCGTAGGCCAGTTCCCAGGCCAGAAGCCCCCACAGCGAATCGGCCGCCTCCCGGTACTTGGGGTAGGTGCGCACGAAGCCGTCGGTGAACGAGGCGCCGTAGGCCATGGGGATGACCAGCGCGAGCATCCCGAAGTAGAGCAGCCAAGCGCCGCGGCTGGTCTTCTTGCCCAGGCCGTAATCGCCGATGTTCTCCCGCAACACCAGCTTGATGCACAGGGCCGGCAAGACGAAGTAGCTCAGCAGCTTGAACAGGGCCCAGTAGAGGTGCGGGTAGAGCCCGGGCTGGGGCCAGCTGGCAAAGAGTTCGCGCGCCCCGTCGACGCCCGCGATGAAGCCCGGCTTGCCGAAGTACCGCTGTAGGGCCAGCGAGAGCGCCACCGTCAGCAGCACCACCGCGGCACGACCGCCGGGCAGGCTGCGGTCGATGTACTGCGCATCGATGGCGCGCCACTGTTCGACGGTCAGCTTTGCCAGCAGCGCTTTCATCCCGGGGGGGGTTCTACGCCAGATGCCGCCGTCGGGCGAGGCCGAGCGAGACTCGGCACCGACGCCGAGCAATGTCCCTGGCAGCGTCTTTGAATCATTTACGATACCGGAAGGGGGAGCGGGGGCGGTGCCGGAAAACGTCCTGGCAGCTTTCGCGCGGCTTTCGCGCGGCTGCCTTGGTGCCACAATTTCGTACATGGAGCTTGCGGTGGCACCCCGGATCGAGCACGGTAGGGGCGGTGCTTTGTGGGTCCGGAGTCGGTGCGATCCGGAGGTAGTCCAATGTGGTTTGCAATTGCCTTGTGCACGCTCGTGCTGGGGGCGGCGGGATGTGGTGCCGGCGGCGACAGCGGTGGGGGGCGGACCGGTGGGAGCGCCTTCGGGGTGAGTCAGACCGGCAGCGGGCCGGCCTCCAGCGGCGCCTTCGGCAACACCAACGCGACGGCGCTGTCCCCGCGAAATGTCACTGGCAGCTTTCGAGCTGCTCCCCGAGAAAACCTGCTCATTAGAGCAGTCTTTCCCGGGCCCAAGGCCCATGCCACATCCTACCCCGATGTAAGCGTCTGCTCGCCGGTGGGCGGCTTCGACCGCGTGCTGCCACAATTGCGTACAGTAACCTTGCGGTGGTTTCGGGGATCGGTCAACGTTGCGCTGGAGCAGCGTGGATTCTGGTCTGGAGAGGTGGCGTGATGCGACTTGAATATGCCCTGTGCGCACTGGTGCTGGCGGCTGCGGCCTGCGGCGGCGGCGACGGCGATACCACGGATGGCCGGGGGCCAAGCGGCCCCTCCACAGGCGGTCAGCCCGCCGCGGGCGAACCGGGCGATGGCAGCGGGCCGGCCTCCAGCGGCATGTTCGGCAATACCAACGCGACGGCGCCGAATATGATGGCGCTGGCCAATGGCGGCACCCTGGCCGACGGCGCCGTGGCCGACGACTGCGAGGTCGGACAGCTCTGCGTGTCGGACAATCCCGATGAGGATGATTGCGGCACCCTGCGGCTGGAGTCGGATATCGAGGTCACCCGCGAGCCGGGCAACCTGCTGATCATCTTCGACCAGTCGGGAAGCATGGACCAACCGTGGGGCAATGGCGGCAGCAAGCTGCAGGCCGCCCAGACGGCGCTGGTCAATGCGATCACACCGCTGCAGGACGACCTGACGGTGGGCGCCATCTTCTTCCCGACCTATGACTGCCCCCTGCTTCTTGTGCCTCCGGTCGGAGGGGCCGTGGCGCCCATCGATGGCCCCGGGCAGATCCCCTTCCAGGCGGGGCCCACTTTCCTCGGCGCCTGGCAGCAGCACTGGGCGGCTGGCCGCATGAATACGGGTCTCGGCACCCCGATGCAGGAGGCCTTCGATCGCGCCGACGTGGCGATCCAAAACGCCACGCTGACGGGCAATCTGGCCATCATCGCGTTTACCGACGGCGAGCCCAACTGCTTTGCCGATCCCAACCAGTCCGGCCCTACCATGCTCGAACCCGACCGGGCAGCGAGCTGGCTTGGCAGCCAGATGATCAAGACCTACGTGGTCGGCCTGCCCGGCGCCGTTGGCGTGCAGCTGCTCAACGACGTCGCGGTCGCCGGCGGCACCATGCAGTACATCGTGCCCGACGATCCGGCGCAGCTCGAGGCGGTGCTCTCCCAGGTCGTCAGTGAGACCGTCACCGCCGGCTTCAACTCCTGCTCGATCACGCTCAATCCCGCCGCCGACGTGCCCGACAAACTGCTCATGATCGTCGAGGAGACGGGCATCGTCGGTGAGCAGCAGGTGCCCAGGGACTTCGGCTGGAGCATCAGCGACAATGGCGAGAACGTGGAGATCACCGGCGCCCTGTGCGACGACGCCATGAACGGTCGCTTCACCTCCATCACCTTCGAGTTCGCTTGCCCCGAGGCACCGCCGCCGCCTCCCATCAAACCGCCGGAATGATCGGCGCTGGCTACCACGCAGTAGCCGCCCGCCACAACAGGGCCGTGCCGATACCGAAGCGTCAGCCCCGCTCGCGCTGGGCTGCGACTTCGACAGCGTCGCGGCCCGCTGCACCAGCGCGGGTTTGCGACATTCTCAAGGCGCTCGCCATTTGAGCAATGGCAACGAGCGGATGCTTCAGAGCGGCTGGATGCCGCCGGCGCCAACCGCGTTTTGGGCCACCGTGGCCAGGGCGAAGGGGTCGAGGGGCTTGACCAGGAAGCCGTCGGCGCCGAGCGACGACAGGAGCCTCCAATCGCCCGCGCCGCCGTTGGCCGTGCAGACCACAATGGGCACGTCATGGTGCGCGCGCACGGCCGCGGTCAGCTCGACGCCGTTGAGGTCGGGCATTTCCAGATCGATCACCAGCAGGTCGGCCGGCTCGGCGTCGTGGGCGGCCAGGGCTGTGGCACCTCCCTCGTGCAGCTCGATGGCCGCGCCTGGAAAGGCATAGCTCAGGGTCTCCCAGGCCAGCTCGCGGAAGTCGGCATCGTCGTCGGCCACCAGGATGCGCAGGCTCTTGCGGCCGGCGGCCCAGGCACGCCGCGCTTCGATCAACTCGCGGCGGAAGTGCTCGACGCTGGGGGTGCGCGTGTGGGGGTCGGGCTCGAGAGCGCGCGCGAGCACGCCGTCGAAGGCGTCGCGCAGCTCCGGGCGGCGCCGACTGATGGGCTCGGGGCGGCGGCCGAGGGCGGCGAGCATGTCTTCGGGGGAGATGATGCCGAAGGGCGTGTCGCCGCTCAGCAGCTCGTAGGCCAAAACACCCAGGGCGTAGACGTCGGAGCGCTTGAGCAGCTCGGAGCTGAGGTCGGTGCAGGCGTACTCGGGAGCCATGTAGGCCGGAGTCCCCGCCATCGGGTGCTCACCGGCTTCGCCGCTCTGCAGGTCGAATAGGCGGCTGAGACCCAGGTCGGCGATGGCCACGCGCCCGTAGGCGCCGAGCAGGATGTTGCTGGGCTTGAGATCGCCGTGCAGCGTGCCCGAGCTGTGAATCGCCGCAAGGCCCTGGCAGATGCCGTCCATGCAGTCGAGGGCCTGCTCGACACCGGGCAGCTTGCCCTCGAACAACAAGCCATCGAGCCAGTCAGCAATGCTGGTGCCGGGCACGTGTTCCATGGCGAAGTACGGCACGCCGTCAATCTCTCCGAAGGCGTAGATCTCGACCACGTTGGGATGGCGCGTGCGGGCCATGGCACGGGCTTCGGTCAAAAAGCGCGCCCGGACCTTGTCGGTCGTGGCCTGGCTGGGCCGGATCAGCTTGATCGCCACGTCGCGCTCGAGTTGCTCGTCGACGGCCAAGAGAACGGTGCCCATGCCGCCCTGGCCCAGCGGTCCGATCACGCGGTAGGTGCCGTCGATCAAGGTCCCGGCCGCCGGACCTTCCCACTGCTGCTCAGGCGGCAGCGTGAAGCAGTTGTCGTCGAAGTCATCGTACTCGGGATAGCTCGGCAGTTCGCCAAGGGTGCCGAAGCGTTCGCCCGCGCAAAGCGCCTGCGTGAGCCCGTCCGTGACCCGGGCGCCAGCGATACCCCGAAAGGCCGCGTCGTAGGGGGCGGTGGCGGGTGAGCCCATGGGGGGGTGCTGGTCGTGCATCGCGGTTACTGCTTTCGCGTTCTGGACCGTGAGATGGCCCACATCCAATCCTTACGGACGATTCCCCCAAAACTTTTGCGGGGTGTATGACTTCAACCTGCACGTAACCAGGGCCTCCTAGATGTGCTCAGCACTCCCGCCGAGCACATCTAGCGACGCCCACATATCCCGTGGCGTGCGAATGCGGCATGATCGCTCGGGCGTGGACCCCGGCGATCGACTCAAGGCCTTCGAGGACAAGCTCGCCGCCCTCAAGCACCGCATGGAGAGCGGCCTGGTGGAGCGTGCTGGCTCCCTGCGCCAGCTGGCCGACCGCTTGGACGGGGGCGATGAGGAGGCGCGCCGCGAGCTCAAAACCGAGAGTCATAAGCTGCGTGGCATCGCGGGCACCTATGGCCACGAGCAGCTCACCGACCTGGCCGCCGAGCTGGAACAACGCGCCAGCATGTCGCCGCCCGCAACCGTGGGGCGGCTGGCCCGCAGCCTGGCCGATCTGGCCGAACGCACCGGCCACGCCAGCTCGCCACCGGCACTGCGCGCGTCGCTGCCGCCCGAGGTCGCCACACCCGGCCCCTTCAAAGAGGCGCCCCTGCCGGCCATCGAGCGCCCCGGGGGCGGCGCCCTGCGGGTGTTGGCCATCGACGACGATCCGGTCACCCAGCGTCTGCTCAAGCTCACGCTGCGCGAGGTGGGAGGCTTCCAGGCCGACATCGTCACCTCGGCCGAAGAAGGTCTCGAGCGCCTTGCGGCTATCAGTTACGACGTGGTGGTCTCCGACGCCATGATGCCCGACATGAACGGCCGCGAGCTGTGCGAGCGGGCGCGGGCCGCCGGCGCCCAAATGCCCATCGTGATACTCTCGGCTGCCAGCGCCGACGAGCTGGGCTGGGAGGGAAAGCTGCCGGGCAAGAGCGTGTGGTTGCGCAAACCCTTCAAGCCGCGGGCCCTGGTGGAGGAATTGGCCCGCGTGGCCGGGGCGCGCAGTCCGCGCGAGAGTTAAACGCGGGCCGCCGCGCGGTTCTCGCTTCGCATCGGCGCGAGTTTTCGGGAGTGACGCCCGTGAACCCTCACACCTCCTGGTCTCTCCCACCTGTAGGAGCGACGCGCACCAGTTTGTTTGCAGCATGTCGCTTTTGCTAGCAGTTCCAGCCATATTGGTGTGACAGGTGTCACATTGCATGTGTTTCGAGCAGCGAGTGGTTGCAACGCGGGGAGCGTCGTAATCCAAGGTCGCGGGGGTTGGATTTTATTGCTGGTGCTTTCCGCCTGCTCCGGAGTCGACAAGGATCTGATCGAAGAGTCGACCGATCCGACCACCGATCCGGGCGCCCAGGACAGCGCGGGCCAAGACGCCGGAAGCGACGCGGCGTCCCCGGGCACAGCCGCAAGCGACGACCCCGCGATGATGGGCATGGCCGGCGCCACAGCCGACCCGGGTGACCGCGGCGACGCTGCGGTTGCCGATGGCGGCGGCGGTAGCGACTCGCAAGGTGCCGCGAGTTGCGTGCCCAATCCCGACGAGTTCAACCAGGTCTGCCCCGAGATCTGCCCCGAGCAGTGCAACGGCGAAGACGACGACTGCGATCTCAAGATCGACGAGGGCAGCGACACCCTGTGCTCCCACCTGGCCTTTGCCTCGGCCGTCTGTCTCGATGCCCAGTGCGTGATCGTCGACTGTGACAGCGGCTACCGCGACTGCGATGCGCTGGCTGCGAGCGGTTGCGAAACCGCGGTCGCCGAGGATCCCTCCCACTGCGGCGCCTGCGGCAACGACTGCAACGTGCTCGCGCACACGGCGCAGACGGCCTGCGGAGCCGGCTACAGCTGCCTGATCGCAACGTGCGACAGCGGCTACGCCGACTGCGACGGCGATCACGAAAGCGGCTGCGAGACCGCCATCACGACCCTGGAAAACTGCGGCGGCTGCGCAAGCAGCGGCGAGGCCGAGGGCTGCGAGAGCCTACCCCACGCCAGCGCCAGCGAGTGCTCAAGCGGCCGCTGCACCATCACCACCTGTCGAGAAGACTACCAGGACTGCGACGGCGCCGCCGACAACGGCTGCGAGCGCCAGCTGAGCACGGTCGGCCCCTGCAGCCCCGATGACGACTGCGAGCGCCTCGACCGGGACGGCCACGAGTACTACTTCTGCCGCACGTCGAGGACCCACGCGGAAGCCGCCGACCGTTGCCGGCTGATCGCGCGCGGCGACCTGGTCAGCCTCGAGGGCGCCGACGAAAACAGCTTCGTGGCCGAACAGCTGGCCCTCTCCATCGAGGCCGACGCCTGGATCGGAGCTAGCGATGGCGCGGTCAGCGGGCTGTGGGCCTGGTCGCGCAACGGCGTGCCCTTCTGGCGCGGCGATGGCAGCGGCGCCGCGGTCGACGGTCGCTACGCAGCCTGGGCCGGCGCACAGCCGGCTGAAGCCGGCGACTGCGCCCTGATGCTGGGCGGGGCAAGCGCTGGCGAGAGCTGGGCTGCGGCTGGCTGCGAGCAGGGTCGCCCCTACGTCTGCGAGGTCATCACCGACAGTTGTCCGGACGATCCGGTCAAAAGCGAACCGGCCCAGTGCGGCTGCGGCGCGGAAGACGACGACGCCGACGGCGACGGCATCGCCGCCTGCAACGACGCCTGCCCCAGCGACTCGCTCAAGCTCCAGGAAGGCGCCTGCGGTTGCGGCAAGTCCGACACCGACAGCGATGGTGACGGCACCGCCGACTGTGGCGACGAATGCCCCGGCGACCCCGACAAGGTGCTGGCGGGGGCCTGCGGCTGTGGCACGCCCGACACCGACAGCGACCAGGACGGTACCAAGGATTGCAACGACGCCTGCGACGACGATCCCAACAAGAGCGTCCCGGGGGTCTGCGGCTGCGGCGTGCCCGACACCGACACCGACATGGACGGCAGCAAGGACTGCAACGACACCTGCGATAGCGATCCCGACAAGACCACCCCCGGCGTCTGCGGCTGCGGTCGACCCGACACCGACAGCGACGCCGACGGCAAAAAGGACTGCGTCGACGAGTGTCCCGACGATCCGGACAAAACCATCGCCGGCGTCTGCGGCTGCGGTAAGCCCGACACCGACTCCGACGGCGACGGCCTGCTCGACTGTGACGACGGCTGCCCCGGCGACTCGAGCAAGACCGCGCCCGGCACCTGCGGCTGCGGCACACCCGACACCGACTCCGACAACGACGGCGTCAAGGACTGCAGCGACGACTGCCCCGAGGACGCCGCCAAGGTCGAGCCCGGCACCTGTGGCTGCGGCACCTCGGAGGTCGACAGCGACGGCGACGGCAGCAAGGACTGCGAGGACGGCTGCGACAACGACGCCGCCAAGACCGCACCCGGCACCTGCGGCTGCGGGCAGCTGGATACCGACAGCGACGAGGACGGCAGCGCCGACTGCATCGACGGCTGCCCCAGCGACAGCGCCAAGGTGAGCGCCGGCGTCTGCGGCTGCGGCATCCCGGATACCGACGGCGACGGTGACGGCACACCCGACTGTGTCGACGGCTGCCCCGGTGACGGCGCCAAAACCTCGCCGGGCACCTGCGGCTGTGGCATCTCCGACGCCGACACCGACAACGACGGCACCAAAAACTGCGAAGACGCCTGCCCCTCCGACGCAGGCAAGGTGCTGCCCGGCGTCTGCGGCTGCGGCATCCCGGATACCGACAGCGACGGCGACGGCACGCCCGACTGCGATGAGAGCTGCCCCAGCGATCCGAGCAAAGACGCCCCCGGCATCTGCGGCTGTGGCACACCCGACACCGACACCGACAGCGACGGCTATGCCGACTGCGTCGACGGCTGCATCGCCGACGCCGGCAAGCAAGACCCGGGCGTCTGCGGCTGCGGCACACCCGACACCGACGCAGACCAAGACGGCAGCATGGACTGCATCGACGAGTGCGACGCAGACCCACTCAAGACAACGATTGGTCAATGCGGCTGCGGTGTGCTCGATACCGATTCGGACGCCGACGGCTACGCCGACTGCATCGAAGACTGCGTCACTGACCCCGACAAACAGGATCCGGGCGCCTGCGGTTGCGGCACACCCGACACCGACACAGACGCCGACGGAACCGCCAACTGCATCGACCTGTGCCCAAATGACGCGGGCAAGACGGCCGCCGGGGCCTGTGGCTGCGGCGTGGCCGACACCGACTCCGATTCCGACGGCACGCCCGACTGCACCGACGAGTGCGACGCCGACGCGGCCAAGACCGTGCCCGGCACCTGCGGCTGCGGTACACCCGACACCGATACCGACAAGGACGGGACCGCCGACTGCGTCGACGGCTGCCCCGGCGACGCGGCCAAGACCGCACCCGGCAGCTGCGGCTGCGGCACACCCGACACCGACGCCGACAAAGACGGAACCAAGGACTGCAACGACGGCTGCCCGAGCGACGCCGGCAAGACCGAGCCGGGCCAGTGCGGCTGCGGCATCGCCGACACCGACAGCGACGCCGACGGGACCGCCGACTGCAACGACAGCTGTCCGACCGACCCGGCCAAGGTAAGCGCCGGCAGCTGTGGCTGTGGCGTGGCCGACACCGACAGCGACGCCGACGGCGTCGCCGACTGCAGCGACGGCTGCCCTGCCGACGCCAACAAGTCCGAACCCGGCGCCTGCGGCTGCGGCATGCTCGACACCGACGCCGACATGGACGGCACCCCCGCCTGCAGCGACGCCTGTGACGAAGATCCGCTCAAGACCGCCCCGGGCGTCTGCGGCTGCGGTACCCCCGACATCGACAGCGACGGTGACGCAACCCTCGACTGCAACGACGCCTGCGACATGGACCCGACCAAGGTCGCGGCCGGCCAGTGCGGTTGCGGCATCGCCGACACCGACAGCGACAGCGACGGCTACGCCGACTGCCTGGAGGAATGCATCCTCGATCCCGCCAAGCAGGATGCGGGGCTATGTGGCTGCGGCGTGGCCGACACCGACGCCGACATGGACGGCACCCCCGGCTGCTTCGACGCCTGCGACGACGACCCCTTGAAGACCGAGTTGGGACTATGCGGCTGTGGCGTGGCCGACACCGACGCCGACATGGACGGCACTCCCGGCTGCTTCGACGCCTGCGACGACGACCCCTTGAAGACCGAGCCGGGCACCTGCGGCTGCGGCACCGCCGACACCGACTCGGACGCCGACGGCAGCGCCGACTGCAACGACGGCTGCCCCAGCGACCCGCTCAAGACCGAGCCGGGCATCTGCGGCTGCGGCGTGGTCGACGACAGCACCGACAGCGACGGCGACGCCACCCCCGACTGCAGCGACGGCTGCCCCTCCGACGCCACCGTCACCAGCGCTTGCTTTCCCTCCGGCCACAGCAACTTCGACAGCGACCCCATCGACTTCAGCAGCCAGCCGAGCGCCAACTTTAACTGCGGCACCACCACCACCATCGACTCCACCGACCCCGACGGCGCGGGCAGCGGCGTGGCCACCATCAGCGGCTGGTGCGGCACACCGCCGACGCCGGTGGCCCAAACCCAAAGCGACGGATCGTCGATCGTGGTGATCCCGCTCAGCGGCCTCAACGTCAACGCCGGCAACTCGATCGTGCTCATCGGTGACCGCCCGGTGGTCTTCGCGGTGCGCGGTAACGCCACCATCGCCGGCAGCATCGGCGCCAACGCCAGCGCCATGGTGGCCGGCGCCGGCGGCAACCTCAGCTGTTTGCCGGCGCCGGCCAGCGGCGCTGGCAGCGACGGCACCGGCAGTGCCAGCGGCGGCGGTGGTGGCGGCGGCGGCGGTGGCTTCGGCACCCGTGGCGGTGACGGCGGCGACGGCGACGGCAGCAACAATGGCGTCGGCGGCAGCCCCCGCGGCAGCGCCACCCTGACACCGCTGATCGGCGGCTGCCCGGGCGGCCGCGGCGGCGGCTGCAGCTCGATCGGTGGCGCCGCGGGCGGCGGGGCCGTACAGATCACGGTCTCGGGCACCCTGAGCGTCAGCGGCAGCGTGACGGCCAACGGCGGCATCGGACAGGAGGGCTGCGGCAGCGAGGGTGGCGGCACCGGCGGCGGTTCGGGCGGTGGCATCCTGCTGGAGGCCGAAAGTGTGGACCTGACCGGCGCCACCTTCACCACCAATGGCGGCAAGGGTGGCAAGGGCAGTGGCGGCACGGCCGGCGCAGACGGCTCCACAAGTCCCGGGGCAAACGGCGGCACCGCGCAAAACGAAAGGTCCAACGGCGGCGGCGGTGGCGGCGGCGGCTACGGGCGACGGGTGGTCAACTGGAGCAGCGCCTGCACCGGCTGCCCTTGAGTGGCGCTTGCCAGGCCGGCCCCGGGGACTACGTAGCACTCCCCCATAGGAGAGCCGACCACCATGCACCGCTCCGAGACCCAAGACCTGACGCGCTGCCTAGCCTGCGATGGCGAGATTTCCGAAGCGCGGGAGCGCGCCTTCAGCCTGGGCGACGCCGGTGTGCTGTGCTTCGGCTGCGCCGCCGAACGCGGCGGGAGCTACGACGAAACCCACGATCGCTGGGAGCAAGCACCAAACCTCGAAGGCCTGCCGGCGCCAGACGCCGAACGGGCCCGCGTCTGGAAGTAGCGCGGCGGCCCTGGCGCGTTGCGCTGCGGTCTTGCCGCCGCCCCATCTGCACGCCACGGCTTCGATGCACTTGGGCAGGTGCGAGAAGACGCCGCATTCGTCCTGGGCTCGACGCGCGTCACTCCGCGTCCCTACGCCATCGCGACTTCACTGACAGCCCAGCATGCAGTCGTCACCTGGTTTCAGACCGAAGACGCAATCAGCGTGCAGACGCTGTCGATGAAAGGCGAGCCCGATCCGGACCCACACGTGATCCAGGCTGAGGGCAATGGTCTCGACGCGTGGCTCGACGCGTGGCTCGACGTGGCGATCGACGGCGCCGGCGAGGTGGCCCTCGTCCGGGTCGAGCCCCATGTTCACGGCCCTGGCCAGCACACCGGTCGTTCCATACTGTCTGGGGAGGCTCGATGGTGACCACCGCGCTCGCTACGCGATTTTGCAGGCCACCCTTGCCCCTCACTACGCCGTACCATAGCTTTCGAAGCGATGCGTTCATCGGGGAGAAAACGCGCGCCAGGTGCAGCCATCGCAGCCCGTTTTCTGCCCTTGCTGGGCGTGCTCACAGCCTGCAGCTACAGCAGTCATAGCGGCGCTCAGCCTCGGGGCGGAAGTGGCGGCGCAGCTCCTGACCAGGAGTCGTCGACATTCCAAAAACCAACCGCCGGCTTCACGGCCAATGCCGGCACGCCCGCCCTCCCGACGAACGCCGGCTCCAGTGCCGACTCGGACTCACCAGCGCCTCCAGAATCCGAGTCGGGCGAGGTCAGCTGCGGCGCGACCATTTGTGCCAATCCCTTGGAGGGCGCAGCTTCTTTCTTCGGAGTCAACTTCTCTGTGTGCTGCCTGGATCCGGCCACCGCGACATGCGGCCGCACCACGGAGGAAGGAGCGTGCGTTGCAAACCCCGAAGGGGACCCTGAGTGCCCTGACCTCGATGAATCGGGATACGTGCAGGGGTGCTGCCTACCCGAGGGCGAATGTGGGCTGAGCGCTCCGCTCGCGAACGGTCAGGGAAACGAAAGCTGCGGCGCCTACGCTTTCTTCACGAGTTTCGTCGCCGGGGCTTGGACCATCCTGCCAAACACGCCCCCGGCCTGCGATAACGGCGCCGACGCGGGGCATTGATCTCCCGGAACCTGCCCGGCGCGTTTCCCAAATCGAGGCACGCCTGCACAGCGGGGGACGGTCAGATGGAAGTGGCACGTGCGCTGAGGGCGAGCACGGGCTCAGTGGCGACGTGGTACGCGTGGGCGCTGCAGAACGCAGCGGAGATGGACGAGCAGGGCTCGGTGGTGGTGCAAAAGCTGGGCAAGCGAAGGCGGTGAGCCCGGCGGTCCATGGCGCTCGCTTCCATGCCGATGCGGAGGAAGACCGAGGCGCGAAGTTCGGAAGCGTCACCAAAGCCCGCACTTCCCTTCTGCCCCGGGGCAAGACCCCAAGATGTAAGGGCTCGCGAAACAATAACTTCCCCCTTTGGCACGCACCGGCGGGCACGCTCGGGCCGTGCGTCCTCGAAGAATTCCTCGATGTACCTCGGGTACGACTGCGGATTGTCCTCCGGGCGCCGTCCCGACCGCACTCCGCCGTCACGCACCAAAGGGGGAAGTTATTGTTTCGCGAGCCCTAAGGACCGTCCCTCCGACCCCATTGCCTCCGCCGTTCGCCGACGTAGACACCGCCTGCGAAGGTGAAAATCACCTGCTTCTTCTGCGCCTTCGCGGGACGACTGGACCATGAGTGAAGCCGGCATCGCCAGCGGTTGTTTCACGAGCGGCGGCCCGCCAAGTGACGGCCAGCCGAGTGACGGCCAGCCGAGTCACGGCTGCACCGACTCGCACACGAAGGGGTCGGTGAACGTCGTGGGCGGGTCCAGACTGCCGACCCAGGTGTAGCCGCTCACGCGCAGGTAGCAATCGCTGCACGGAAAGGGCATGCCGCTGTGGGTAGACGGAGACAGAGCGCTGTAAGCGCCTTCCGTGAGTACGCCCTGGTCGTAGAGGATCGGGCCGCGGTCGTCGCTCAGGGTGCTCCAGCGCCAGACGTTCGGATCATCGAACGTCGTCAGGCCGATGATGATCGCGTTGATGCCATGCTGGCCTCCCCAGCGGGAGACGAATTCATGTTCGTTGTGGGTGTTGATCTCCACCACCTTCATGCCGACCGCGCGGCAGGCTGCGAAGACCGCGTCGACGCCGATGTTGTCAGGGCGGCAGCTGTAGTAGTGGTGGCCGTGGAAGCAGCCGTAGAAGCAACAGCCGTAGTCGAGTGTCGTCGGATCAGTGGTGCGCGGATCGCCGCAGTCGGCTCCCTGCAAGGGCGCCTGGGGCAGCACGGTGGCCGGGTCGAAGGGATCGGGGCAGCCGGTGTCGAGCGGCAAGTCGTCGAAGACCTGTGGCGCCGCGTCACTGCAGCGCCCCGCCTCGCACACGACGGCGCCGCCCTCGAGCCCGGGGCAGGGCTCGCAGGTGTCGAGGCCACAGCCGATCGCCGGATGCGGTGCCGCGCACAGGCCGCCGCAGCGCTTCTGCCCGCCGGGGCAAGCTTCCAGGTCCGCAGCCACGGGCGTGGCGGTCCCGGCATCCGCCGTCCCGGCGCTTGCGGCGCTGGTTCCTTGCTGGTCTGTCGTGGTCGTGCTCGCAGCGGCAGCGCTCCCGGCGTCCGGCCCCAGCTCGCTCGGCTCCGCCGCCACCGTTGGTGACCGGGCTGTCGACGCATCCGAACTCGGAGGCAGCGAAGCCTGCCCGCCCTCGCTCCCAGCCGAGCACGCGAGGTTGCCCAACAGCAGCCAAAGTGCCCATCCGGGTCCACCGTTCGTTTTGCCCGTGCGCATGGCTTTCAATCCAACCGGGGGTCCCACTGGCGCTCACAGCCGAACTCGATCTCGACCTTCGCCTCGGTCTGCAGTGCGATCACCCGGCAGGTCTGTTCGCAGACCGCAATGCGGGTGGGCTGCTGTGGATCGTCGTAGTACCAGCCGCCGCCCGTAAGCTCACAGTCGGAGGCCTCGCGCAGCCCCAGGATGGTCTGCTCGCTGCCGTCGGGACCGGTGAAGCGCACATTGACCTGGTCCGGATCCAGCGTCCTGCCATCCGGTGCGGTGGGGATCCCCCAATCGCACGGCAAGGGCGTGGCGCTATCAACGATGTCGCTGGCCAACATGTCGAAGATCTGGCCAAAGCTGCTGCCCGTGATCTGAACCGCCACACCGCCGGTCTGCTCGGCCAAGTCGCGGTAGACCGTGCCCACCCGGCGCCCAGCCCATACCCCCGGCTCGGCGCAGCTGTCGTCGAGGCAAACCACCGCATGCAGTCGCCACCGATTGGCGCGGAACTCCCGTTGCCGATCCATCCAGGCGGTGAAGTACTCGGCCCCCAGCACCGAGTCGTGATCGGTGATGACGACGATGTTTTTGCTGACTCCGTCCCGCAGCACGTGCCGATATTGCGAAAAAGAGTACATCAGATGATCGAGCAGCGCCGTGGACTGCACGAAGATGTCGGTGACGATCGGTGGCTCACTGTCGAGCACATGCTCGGTGACGTGGAAGTAACCGGGCGGGTTGTGGTCGTCGGGGCAGCTGCCGCTGCCCAGCGGCGCCGGGATGCACACGCCGAGCCAGGCCGTGGTGTCGAGGGCCGCCGAGATCATCACCACATGCGACTCGACGTCCGAGTCGGAAAGCGCCGCAGCCAGTCCATTGAGGTTGTCGCGAACCTGTCCGATCTCGTCGGCCATGCTGCCGGAATTGTCGAGCACGATGATGAGGTCGGACTGCTTGACGGGAAGGCCTTGCGCGCGCGACTCCAGAGCGCGGCAAGCTTCGACCACCGGGCCCTGACCGTCGCCGGCTGTCGTCGCTTCCGGTTGCGGCTCGAGGGCCGGCCGCTCGCCGTCGGCAACATTGTCGAAGCCCGCGCCAATGGGCGCGTCAGTCGTGCCCTCACCTTCGCGCGTTCCTTTCGTCTGCGCGGTCGCGCCGGCATCGGGCGCGGCCTGCCCCCCAGTGTCACCGCAGCCCAGGCCCCCCACGAGCAGCACAAGCCCCAACCACGCGTGAACACGGTCCACGCGAGCAGCATGCCCCGAGACGAAGCGCGTGCCAAGCCGGAGACTAGATGTGCTCGGCGGAAGTCATGATCCGCTCTCGGGACCGCTACGGCGCCAGCTGCGGCGTCCGGTCCCCTTGAAATACACGGAGTATTGCGGCGGAGGCCGTCCTTGCATCTGGCATCGTATCGACCCCGATCATCGGCTCAGCACTCCCGCCGAGCACATCTAGCGCGGCGACCGGTTTGAAAACGCCATGAGTTCACAGCGGGCCGCTCACGGCATCTCGCACAGCCCGGTCGCTTGGCCGAAGAGGTCTTGGCATGGCGCGCAGAGGTCGCCGTCGGGGCAGTCGGCCTGGCTGGTGAAGAGCCGCTGTAGCTGCGGGATGACGCAGTCGGGTAGACAGCGCCCGCCCTGGCCCGTGCCGGGGCTGCAGCTCTTGAGGCCAGGGCCGCTCGCGTCCAGCAGCACCGTGGGCACGCAGGCGCTGTCGGCCGAGGCGCAGCTCTCCTGGGGCAGGGCCGCGCCGCTTTGGGGGACTTCACTCAGAGGTAAGCAGCGGCCGCGGGCCTGGTCGCCCTCGCCACAGCAGCGCTCGAGCACGAAGGGCGGCTCGGTGGGGCCGGGGTCGGCGCTGAGTTCACACAGCCCCGTGGCCGCGCCGCTCACGGGGTCGAAGCAGGGGGCGCAGACGGTGCCGGCAGCACAACCCTCGGTTGGAAGCAGCTCGGCGATATCGGCCACGTCGGGCAGGCAGTCGGGAATGCAGCGGCCTTCGGCGCCGAAGCTCGAGCTACAGCTCTGGATGATGAAGGGCCGGTCGCGCAGGAAGGGCTCGGGGCTGCACAGCTCCTGGGCCCCGCAGCTGTCCTGGCCGAGCCCACCGCGCTCGGCCTCGGGCACGAGCGTCTCGGGCACGCAGCGACCCAGCTCGTGGCAACAGCGCCCGAAGGTGACGGGCCCGCCCTGGGGCCCCGGGTCGAAGGCGAAATCGCAGACGCCGGTGGGCTCGCCGTCGAGGGGCTCGAAGCAGGGCACGCAGCTGTGGTGGCTCGCGCAGCCTTCGCTCGGGAGCGCTTCGCCGATGGCGCCGAGCTTCAAGCAGCTGGGCAGGCAGCGCCCTTCGGCGCCGAGCAGGGAGCTGCAGCTTTCGGGCACGTAGTAGGGATCGGCCAGCAAGACCCGCGGGGCACAGAGAAGCTCCGGGTCTTGGCAGTCCGCACCCTGTAGCGACTCCCGGGACTCGGGCTCGAGCACGGTGGCCGGGATGCACAGGCCAATGCCCTCGCAACAACTGTCGGCCAATGCGGGCTCGCCGCTGGGGCCGCTGTCGCCGCCGACCTCGCAGGCGCCGGTGCTCTCGGCGCTCAGCGGATCGACGCAGGGCACGCAGCGATGCAGGGCGGCGCATTCGGCGCGCGGCAGCCGGGCGGCGTCGGCCGCCAGCGGGCTGTCGGGGCAGGTCAAAAGGCAGCGCCCCTCGGCCCCCAACAGCGAGTGACAGCTTTGGGCCACGTGCCCGGGGTCGAGCAGGTAGACCTCGGGTGCGCACAACATGCCCTCGGCGCAGCCGCTGCGGCCCAGGGCCTCGAGCTGGGCCTCGGGCACCATGGCTTCGGGCACGCAGCGGCCCTGATCCTCGCAGCAGCGCTCGAAGACAAAAGCGGGCTGCTCGGGCACGTCATCGCCCAGCCGGCACAGGCCGCTGTCGTCGCCGCTGAGCGGGTCGAAGCAGGGGACGCAGAGGTGGGCCGCGTCGCATTCGCCCCGAGGCAGGCCCTCGGCCTGATCGCCCAGCAGGCAGGCCGGCAAGCAGCGGCCCTCGGCCCCGGCCAGCGAGCGGCACTCGGAAAGCGGCCTGGCGGCGCCGGAGAGCACCGCCGTGGGCACGCAGGCCAGGGGCTCCGAGCACTCGAGCTGCGGCAAGGGGAGCCCTGCGCCCGAGTCGCCCATGGCCATGCTCGAGACCGAGGCCGGTAGACACACCCCGAGTTCGCCACAGCAAGGCTGAAAGCCCGCATCCGCCGGCGGCTCGAAGCGACCGCAGCCGAGTAGCACAAGCCCGAGCAGCGCCAGCTTGAGCACCGAAGGCGGCAGCACAGGGGTCACCAGGCGGGTGTATCAGCCCAGGCGGCCGGGCGCCAAATGGCGACCTGGTGTCGGCCACATCCGCCCGTCGACTGTCAACGCCCCAGTCGCCGCAGCATCCACGCCAGCACGAAAAAAGCTGCCGCCACGCTGGCCTGGCTGGCGCCCACCGGCAGGTCCTGGAAGAACGCCAGCAGGTAGCCGGCGCCGCCGCTGAGCGCACCGATGGCTGCGGCCAGTAACAGCACCGCCCGCAGCCGCTCCAGCAGCATCAGCGCCGCCACCCCCGGCAACACCGAAAAGGCGAAGACCGGAAGTACACCCAGGGCACGGGTGGCCACCGCCACACACAGGGCCGTCAGCACGCCAGCGCCGAACTCGATGGCACGCACCGGCAGCTGCTGCACCAGCGCCGCCTCGCGGTCGAAGATGGCAAATGCCATGCCCCGGTGCAGCAGCAGGAAAGCCGACAGCGAGACGCCGCCCAGGATGAGCAGGGTCCACAGATCCGAGCGCGAGACCAGCACGGCGCTGCCGAAGAGAATCGAGGAGATGTCGTGGGACTCCTGGCGGATGCGACTGCCGACCAGGACCGCCGCGGCCCATGCCAGCAGGTAACAGATGGCCAACAGCGCCTCGCGCGAGATCAACATGCGCTGCAGCGGTAGCGCCAGCAGCGCCGACAGGGCCAGGGCCAGCAACGCGGCGCCCAGCATTGGAGGCACTTCGATGGCCAGGTGGATTTGCGCAAAGAAGGCCAGCGCCACGCCGAGGCCGGCAGCCTGGCTGACCGCGGCGGTCAAAAAGACCGTACGGCGCAGCACCACGAAAACTCCCAGATAACCCAGCACGATGCCGGCGAAGACGCCGCAATAGACCGGGTCGCGGTAGAGGTCCATCTCCCAGCCAGCCAGGAATTCATCGAAGCTGGGCGCATGCGGGTGGTCGTACATCAGCCCCGCGCCTCCGTGGCCGCCGCCTGCGCCAAAAGGGGCGCTGGCGGACCGTAGTTGTGGGCAAAGAGCCGCGAGCCCACGACCTGGGCGATGGCTCCGACCTCGACCTCGCCGCAGCTGGCGTCGAGCAGCACGGCCCGCTCGGCCAGCTCGCGCATCAGGCCGATGTGGTGGGAGACGATCAGCACGCTGGTGCCATGCTCGCGGCGCAGCCAGTCGAGGTGCGAAAGCGCCTGTCGCTCGGCCACCTCGTCCATGGCGCTGGTGGGCTCGTCCAGCAGCGCCAGCTGCGGGCGCGAAAGCAGGGTGCGGGCCAGGAGCACCCGCTGCTTCTGACCCTCCGACAGCTCGCGGAAGGGACGGTCCGACAGCTCGGCGGCGCCCACGCGCTCGAGCGCTTCAGCGATAAACCTGGACTCGCCGCGTCCGGCGCGCAAAAACGAGCGCCCGCGCAACAGCCCCATCGCCACCACCTCGCGGGCGAGCGCGGGATAGATCGGATCGAGCTGCGCGCGCTGGGGCACGTAGGCAAGGGAAAGCCCCGGGGCGTGTGTCAGGCGGCCGCCGACGGCGGGAAGCAGTCCGAGCAGTGTGCGAAAGAGCGTGGTCTTGCCATTGCCGTTGCGACCCATGATGACCCACAGTTGTCCGCGCCCGATCTCCAGGTCGATGGGCGGCAGGATGGCACGGCCGCCATGGCCGACCTGCAAACCTCGGCATTCGATCAAGGTCTCGCTCATGGTGCGCCTGCGCCCGCCGTGTCCGGTTGCTGCCCGGGGTGCGCGTTGTCGTCCTCTTCGTGCATGTGCTCAGCCGAATGCTCCATTTCCACGTGCAGCTCGCTTTTCAAGAGCGCTTCCAGGATGCTCGGCGTTGCCGGATGGGTGGCGTCGATGACGAGCGCATCCTCGCCCGCGTCGGCCAGGGCCGCGAAGTCCACGCCATCGAGCATGGTGGCCCGGAGGTGCAGCTCGACCCGGGGCGACAGGTGCCCGGGGCCGTCACGGCCAAGCTGAAGCGAAAGCCCAGCGGCCAGGACTTCGTGCAATTCGAGTTCCAGCGTCCATTGCCGGGGCCCGTCCAGGGCGGCGCCGTCGACGCGGCCGGCCAGGCTCAGGCCCTCGACGTGCACCTCGAGGCGGTCGAGGCTGCCTTCGCCGAGTTCGGCGGAGGGCTCGAAAGTCGCGATCGGCACTTCCGGATTGGCAAAAGCCTCGACCTCCGCATCCACCGGCATCGTGAGCACGGTCGTCATCGTTGCATTTCCGCCACCCGCAGTCGCCGCGGTCGCCGCGGTCGCCTGCTGTATTTCGGCATAGCTCGGCAGGCTTCCGTCCTCGGCGTGGCAGTGCCCACCGTGGCAGTCGCTGTAGCCGGGCGGGGGATTGGCCGGGTCGAAGCGCCCATCCGCCGCAGCGGCGACGCGATCGCTGGCCCTCTGTAGCTGCAGCTCTTCGAGAGCCAACGCGGCCCGTTCGAGTTCAAGCTCATAGCCAAGATCGGTCGTCACGTGCTCGGGTGCAGAGAGGATCAACTCGCCCGCTTCCATGGAGGCAAAACCCTGGCCGGGTTCCAGGGTGCAGGCGAAAAGGCCCGATGAAAGCAGGGCTGCGACCGTCAGCCGAGCGCGATTCATGGCAGCGTCTCCAGGCGCCCCACCAGGGCCGCGACGAAGTCGAGATAGCTCTCGCCCCTGCGCATGTCGGGGCCTCCCGGGATGATCACCAGCTGAGCCGAGGAGCGCTCGGCCAGGGCGCGGCTGGCGTTGGCCGGATAGTAGCTCTCCTGCAGGATCGCCCTGACGCCCTGGCTGCGTGTCAGCATCAGCACATGGGCGATGTGGCGCGGGTTGGGCGAAACTCCAGGTTTGGGCTCCACGTGGGCGACGACACGCAGGCCGAGCCAATCGGCCAGGTAGGCGAAGGAACGGTGGTAGGCGATCACCGGCTTGCCACGCAGCTTCGCCAGGCGTTTCTCCCAGCCGCCGCGGGCACTTCGCAGCGCTTTGGCAAAGCGAGCCGCTCCGGCCCGGTAGTGGGCAGCCAGTCCGGCGTCGAGCTTGGCCATGCGCTCGGCCACGCCGGCGGCGACCTTTTCGGCGCGCCGAGGATCCATCAAATAATGGGGGCTGCCACCGGGATGTACATCGCCCATGGAGCGGTCCACGCGTCCGGTCGGCACCTCCAGCCGCGCCACCAGTTGCGAGCAGTCCAGATGACCCGGCGCTCCGCGTTGGATCCTGGCATTACGCGAGCCGGTCTGCAGCGTGGGCAACCAGCCCACCTCCAGCTCCAGGCCCACTTGCAGCAAAAGGTCGGCGCGGGCCAGCGCGAGCGTCAGATGGGGCCGGGCGTCGACGAAGTGCGGATCCTGGGTGTGCAGCGAAAGCGCCGTGACCTCCACCCTGTCGCCGCCGACGGCTTTGGCGATGGCAGCCAGGTCGCTGGTGGTGGTGACGACGCGCAGCTCGGCCAGGGCCGCCTGGGCGGGCATGAGGGCGGCCAGAAACAGTGTCAGTGCGAGGGGTCTCGTAGTCATCGCGTCGTCCTCAAAAGGGATGGGAGCCGTGGGCTCCGGTGACCACTTCGAAGGCGAGGAAGACCGCGTAGATGGGGTCGTCCTGCCACAGCGGAAGGTCGATGGAGGGCTGCAAGCGCAGCCGCGAAAACTCGGTGGGCCAAAACGTCACGTTGGCGGCAAAGCGATGGCGGTGATCGGTCCAGTCGGGATCGAGTTCGTCCGGCTGCCGTGCAAGCTCGCTATCCCAGATCGGCGAGCCGTAGTCGTGACGGGCCGCCACGGCCCAACGCTGGGTGAAACGCCAAAAGACTTCGCTGAAGCTGTCGACGTCCTGCAGCACCGCCTCGGGAACCTGGCGGCGGCGGTAAAACCACTCGGTGTGAAGCGAGACGACCTGAACGCTCTGCCGTGAGATGGGGCGCCACTTGAGATAGAGGTCACTGCCGAAGATCTCGCTGCGATTGCCGCGACCGCTGCCGTTGGGCCCGAAGGCTCCCGAGATGCCCCAGCTGAGCGACCAATCATCGCCGAGCGGGAAGAACTGCTTGATGGCTAAAAGTTGCTGCAGGTCCAGCGGCCCGCGCACACCCGGATCGCTGCCGCCGTAGAAACTGCGCGCGCTGGCTTCACCTGCAGCCATCTGGGTCGAGGTGACCAGCTCCAGGTACCAGGGCAGCGACGAGAGCCAGCTCAGCTCGGCGCCCAGACCGCGAGCGCCTTCGGCCCCGAAGACGCGGCCCAGGGCAAAGGGCTGGTCGACGAAATACCAGGTGTGGGGATGGGTCGGGTTGCGGCGGCCGAAGCGCGTCAGAAACTGCCCCGCCCGCAGCTGCAGGCGATGGGGCAGGCCAAGGGTCGTGGCGTAGGCTTCCTCGATCTCCACGCCGAAAAGGCCGAAAACGAGGTTGGCGTCGAAGCGGAAGTAGGGATCGACCGCCGCCCCCACCGACAGCTCCAGCTGCTGCAGGTTGAAACCGTTTGCGACCGGGTCGTGGGCGCCGCTCTGCCGGCTGCGGTCCACATCGGAAAAGGCGGCCAGGGCGAAGTCGGCGATCAGCGAGATGTCGGGGTTCAAGCTGGGGGCACTTCGGATGGGCGCAGGGCCGGGTGCCGGTGCGGTGGCGATCGGCGGCGGCTCTGGCGCCGGGTCGGCATCGGCATCGGCGGCCAGCGCCTCGCGCAGCGCGGCTTCGTCTCCGGCGCTGAGCTCGGGCACAGCGGCTGGCTCGGGCGCGGCGGGCACTTCCTCCACCGGGGCCGCCACCGCGGGCGCTTGCTGGACTGCGGGCGGCGCCTGCGCGGGCGGCTGTTGGGCGCCCGCGACCACCGCAGGCATCAGCGAGGCCATGAGCAGCACAGCGGCTGAGACGACTGAAACTTCGTTTCTCATCACCAAAAGCCCCAAAGCCGCGAGCGTGCGGCACTGTGCTCGGCCACGCCCGTCGGTCGCATGGATCGATCGACTTGCTCGCCGCGCCCGAGGCTAGGGGCGGCGGCGTGCGTTCAGGGGATCAACCCGGCAGCGGTGGTGAGGTCTTGGGCGCGGCATCGAGGGCAGGGCGCGGAGTCGCTCTGCTGAAAAACAGCGGCGTCAGCATCGCGCGCGTCGGCGCCTTTGCATCGACCGGAGCCGGAGCCTCCAGCAGCGCCCGCGAGCGCTCATCGGAGGCCACCAGGCAATGCTCGTGGCCGTCGTGGGCCTCGTCTTCGCCGCGGGCGTAGAAGGCGGCGTCGGCCGTGGATTGCGCGCGGCCGTGGCCCTCGGCCGCAGGGGCGTGACCCGGCCCGTGACCCGGCCCGTGACCCGGCCCGTGCACCGCTTCGCCGTGCTCGGCACAGCGACTGTGCTCGATGAGCAGGAAGTGCAGAGGGCCGCTGAGCTGAAAGAGCGCGCAAATCGCCGCGATGCGCAGGATCAGTGCGCTGTCACGGAGGCGGCGGTCGAACCGGTGCACGGGGTGAAGGCTACTCGCGAGCGCGGGCCGCGCAAGGGCGGGCTGGCCCTCGCCGCGGCAGCGCGATTCCATGGCGAGCCCTTAGATGTGCTCGGCGGGAGTGCTGAGCCGATGATCGGGGTCGATACGATGCCAGATGCAAGGACGGCCTGCGCCGGAATACACCGTGTATTTCAAGGGGACCGGACGCCGCAGCTGGCGCCGTAGCGGTCCCGAGAGCGGATCATGACTCCCGCCGGGCACATTTAGGGGCTACAGTGGTCGTCGGCGTGCGCAAGGCACGTCGCGACGGGAGGAACAAACGATGGCGATTGTCGCGAGGTTTTCCTTTGACGTGCCGTTCGGCAAAAAATCCGAGGCCCTGGCGATTCTCGAGGAGGGCGCCGGGATCGAGGCCGAGGTGGGATTCCCCAAGCCACGACGCATGGTGGGTTCCATCGGCACGCCCGAATCCCGCATCGAGGAGCACTTCGAGTTCGAGAGCCTGGCCGCACTGGAGGCCACCTGGGCCAAGCTCAACAACCCGAAGATGGCGGAATTCATGAAGCGCCTGGCCCCCTACGTCGTGCCCGGCTCCCATCGCTGGGAGGTGCTGCGCATCGTGGGCGAGTAGCCCGGCGGCGGCCTCCACGCCGTCCACGCCGGGCCTGGGTGGTCAATTGAGTCAGCTGCTTTGACGCCTGCCCCAACAGCGCTAAGCTGCCGCTGCCCATGGAACCCGCCCCCGTGCCGCCGCCTGCTCGCAGCGCCGCCCAGAAACTCGGTGCGCTGCTGCGCACGCTGCTGCCGATCGCGGTGCTGCTGGTCGCCGCCTTCATCGCCTCGGACTTGATGCGCAGCTCCCCGCGCGCCCGCCGCAAGCCCCGCGAGCGCAGCGCGCGCCTGGTCGAAGTGCAGACGGTCAAGATGGGCGAGCAGCGGGCCCGGGTACACGCCATGGGCACGGTGCGGCCCGCGCGGGCCATGGAGCTGCGGCCGCGGGTTGGCGGCCAGATCACGCGTCTGGGGAAGGAATTCGTACCCGGCGGTCGCTTCAAGGCCGGCAAGCTGGTGGCCCAGATCGACCCCACCGACTACGAGCTGTCGATTCAAGAGCGCGAGAGCCAGGTGGTGCGTGCGCGGGCTGCGCTTCGGCTGGAGCAGGGGCGCCAGAACGTGGCCGCCCGCGAGTACCAGATGCTGGGCCAGGGCCAGGGCCAGGGCGCCGGGGGCCAGGACTCGGACCTGGCCCTGCGCGGGCCCCAGCTCGACAGCAGCCGGGCCGAGCTCAAGAGCGCCGAGACCGCGCTGGAGCGGGCGCGCATCGAGCGCAGGCGCACGGCGGTGATCGCGCCGTTCAACGCCATCGTGGATTCACGCCTGGTGGAAGTCGGCGCCCAGGTCACCCCCAGCAGCCTGCTCGGACGCCTGGTGGGCACCGACAGCTACTGGGTCGAGGTCAGCCTACCGGTCGACCAGCTGCGCTTGATCGATGTGCCCAGCCACGCCGACGACGAGGGCTCGCCGGTGCGCGTCTGTCACGACAAGGTCTGGGGCCAGGGCAACTGCCGCGAAGGCCGCGTGATGCGACTGGCCAGCGGCCTCGAGGAGCAGGGGCGCATGGCGCGGCTTTTGGTCACCGTCGACGACCCGCTCTCGCTCGAAGAGGAAAACGCCCACGTGCCGGCCATGATCCTCGGCTCCTACGTGCGCGTCGAAATCGAGGGCGCCAGGCAAATGCGCGTGGCAGAGGTGGATCGGGCGCTATTGCGCAACGGCGATTCGGTGTGGGTGCTCAGCGACAAGGGCACGCTCGAGATCGTGCCGGTCTCGGTCGCCTTCCGCAACAGCGAGAAGGTCTACGTGGTCGACGGTCTCGAAGGTGGCGAAAAGCTCATCACCTCCATGATCACCGGCGCGGTGTCCGGCATGCCCTTGCGCACGGGTCCGGCTCCGGGTGCCCGCGCAGAAGGACGCGGTGGGGCGCCTGGCAAGAAGGGCATGGGCCGGCGGCCCCACGGCCGGCGTCCACCCGGCGGCCCCGGAGCCCCCGCTGCCGAAGGCGCTGGCAAGCGGCCGTCCAAGCTCCCGCCCAGCGCCGAGTCCAAGCGAGCACGTGGCGATGGCCCAGGCTGATTCCGGCGGCGAGCCGCCCGGCCCCATCGCCTGGATGGTGGGCAACCGCGTCACGCCCAACCTGCTGATGTTGGTGCTGATCGTCGGCGGCATCTTCCTGAGTTCGAAGATCACCCAGGAGGTTTTCCCGGCCTACGAGCTGGACCTGGTCAACATCAACGTGCCCTATCCCGGCGCCAGCCCCGAGGAGGTGGAGCAGGGCATCGTGCTGGCGGTGGAAGAGGCGGTACGCAGCATCGAGGGCGTCAAAGAGGTGCGCGCCACCGCCGCCGAGGGCATGGCCAGCATCGCCGTCGAGCTGCGCGAAAGCGCCGACGACCGCCACGTGCACCAGGAGATCAAGCAGCAGATCGACCGCATCACCACCTTCCCGCGCGACGCCGAGGAAGCGACCGTGACGCTGCAGGTGCAGCGCAGGCCCGTGCTGTCGGCCATGGTCTATGGCGAAGCTGACGAGTGGGCGCTGCGCGACCTGGCCGAGCTGGTGCGCGACCGCCTGCTCGAGCATCCCGACATCAGCCAAGTCGAGACCGAGGGTACGCGCGCCTACGAGCTGCAGGTCGACGTGCCGCGCCAGGCCCTGCGCTCCCACGGGCTGACGCTCTCGGACGTGGCCCAAACGATTGCGCAGGGTGCCGTCGACGTGCCCGGCGGTGCCGTCGACACCCCGCGGGGCGAGACGCTCTTGCGCATGCGCGAGCGGCGCGACTGGGCCAGCGACTACACCGAGCTGCCGGTGATCACCGGCAAGGACGGCTCGGTGGTCTACCTGCGCGACATCGCCCACGTGCACGACGGCTTCGCCGACACCGACGATTGGGCCAGCTACGACGGCATGCCCGCCATCGGCTTCACGGTCTACCGCGTCGGCGACCAGACGCCCATGGGCATCTCACAGGCCGCGCGCGAGGCGCTGGCCGAGATCGAAGGCGACTTGCCGCCGGGTGTACATGTCGCCATCAACTCCGATCGCTCGAGCTACTACCAGCAACGGCTGCATCTATTGACCAAGAACGCCTTCATGGGTCTGGTGCTGGTGCTGGTGTTGCTGGGCGTCTTCTTGGAGGTGCGATTGGCCTTTTGGGTGCTCTTGGGCATCCCCACATCGTTTTTGGGCGCCATGATCTTCCTGCCCTGGGGCGGGGTGACCATCAACATCATCTCGATGTTCGCCTTCATCCTCTCGCTCGGCATTGTGGTCGACGACGCCATCGTGGCCGGCGAGAACATCTTCGAGCACCGACAACGGGGCGTGGGGCTTACGCAAGCGGCGATCCGCGGCGCGCGCGAAGTCGCAGTGCCGATCACCTTCAGCATCATCACCAACATCGTCGCCTTCATCCCGCTGATGTACGTGCCGGGTTTCTTCGGCAAGATCTGGTACTCGATCCCGCTGGTCGTCGGCGCCGTCTTCATCATCTCCTGGGTCGAAGCACTCTTCATCCTGCCGGCGCACCTGGCCCACACCAAGCGCAGTGATCCCAACGACCCCAGCGCCATCGAGCGCTTCCGGCGGGCGGTGGCGCGCGGCCTCGAAGTCTTCTTGGGGCGCTTCTTCGGCCCCCTGGTCGCCGCCTGCATGCGGCGGCGTTATCTCACGGTCGCCGTGGGCGCCGCGGTGCTGATGCTCACGCTGGCCTACGCCATGAGCGGCCGGCTGGGCATGATCCTGATGCCCAAGGTGGAGTCGGACTACGCCGCGGTCACCGCCACGCTGCCCTACGGCAGCCCGCCCGAGCGCGTGCGGGAAGTGCACGACCGCCTGGTGGCCGCAGGCGAAAAGGTGGCGGCGGAAAACGGCGGCGACGCGCTCAGCATCGGCATGTACGCCCGCGTACGCAACAACAGCGTCGAGGTCAGCATGTACCTCACCGACCCCGAGGTGCGGCCGCTGTCGACGACGGCGGTGACACAGCTGTGGCGCCAGGAGGTGGGTGAACTCCCGGGCGTGGAGTCGGCGCGCTTCGAGGCCGATCGCGGAGGACCCGGACGCGGCCCGTCGGTGACCGTGGAGCTGGCCCACCGCTCCATCGACGAACTCAATCGGGCCAGCGCCATGTTGGCCGAAGCGCTGGGGGAGTTCGGCAACCTGCGCGACGTCGACGACGGCTTCATGCAGGGCAAACCCCAGCTCGACTTCCAGTTGACCTCCGCCGGACGCAGCCTGGGGCTCACGGCCCGTGAAGTGGGCCGGCAGGTGCGCGACGCCTTCTTCGGTGCTGAAGCCCTGCGGCAGCAGCGCGGGCGCAACGAAGTTCGGGTGCGGGTACGGTTGCCGGAGGCCGAGCGCAAGAGCGAACACACCGTCGAGCGGTTGCTGATCCGAACGCCCAGCGGGGCCGAGGTACCGCTGTCGGAAGTGGCGGAAATCACGCGAGGCCACGCATTTACCGCGATTCAGCGGCGCAACGGTCGGCGCACCGTCACCGTCAGCGCCAGCGCCGTACCGATCAAAAAGACCGGTGAAATCATCGCGGCGCTCAAGGCCGACGTGCTGCCCCAACTGGCCCGCGACATCCCGGGACTGCACTACAGCTTCGAGGGCCGCCAGGCCTCCATGCGCGACTCCATGGCGTCGCTGCGTTTCGGATTCCTGTTGGCCATGGTCGCGATTTACATCCTGCTCGTGGTGCCCTTCCGCAGCTACGTGCAGCCGCTGATCATCATGCTGGCGATTCCCTTCGGCGCCGTCGGCGCGGTGCTCGGACACGTGCTGATGGACTACAGCCTCAGCCTCATCAGCATGATGGGCGCCATCGCCCTGTCGGGCGTCGTGGTCAACGACGGCCTGGTCATGGTCGACTACGCCAACCGCCGGCGCGACGAAGGCATCAGCCCCCAGACAGCGGTCCACGAAGCGGCCCTGCGACGCTTCCGACCCATCCTGCTGACCACCCTGACCACCTTTGGCGGCCTGGCTCCGATGATCTTCGAAACCTCGCGCCAGGCCCGGTTTTTGATCCCGATGGCGCTGTCGCTCGGCTACGGCATTCTCTTCGCGACCCCCATCGTGCTGATCCTGCTGCCTTGCCTCTACCTGATGATCGAAGACGCCAAAGCCCTCGGCCGCCGCATCTTCGCCGGCCCCCGCTCCCCGTCCCCCCCCGAGGCGAGCCCGATCGCCCGCGGCCTGCCCTGACGACGGGGGCGCCCAGTTCCTGCACCTGCATCCTGCACCAACCTTGGTTACGCTACGGAATTTTTAGCTAGGCTGCCAGCAACGTCTTGAAGGCGGCAGGCCCACCTTCCCACGTTCCTCCGGAGGAAAATCTGCTGCAATACCAAGAGGTATCTGGAGAGGTTCCTCGAAGACGCATGGCGTCTGCGGCCCCGCCTTTGCGAAGCTGCAATTGAATCGCGACATTCGTAGCCGCAGGCCCGAGCTCTCCGCGGACAGGTGTCGCGCCACCTCAAGCGCTTGCCTACCCACGGCCTCATCAAACACGTCGGAAGAACCTGCAAATACCATACGCGACCAAGGCTGGACGCACCGTGGCGCTAGCGGGCCCGGGGCTCCGCTCCCTCGTACTGATCCCTGAACTGGCCGCGACTCCGACACCGTGAACACGTCTCGCTCCTTGCCCCTTTGCGCTAAAATTCCGCCACTTCTGCACACAATTTCAAAGCGACCACCCAGGGTTCGCGGTCAAATGCAACACACGCGTTCCGGGCTCGGAGAGTAATCCAGTCCCGGTCACCGCACCGTTCTGCTACAACCGGTCGATGTCCCCTGAGCCGGAGGTCCCCGACTGTTTGACGTGCGGAGCTTGCTGTCGTACCGATATCGATGGGCTGATCGCCGTCTATCCGCAAGACCTCGTGCGTTTTCGGGACAGGGGCCGACCAGAGCTTTCGGAAGCCGTGGTGCCGGGACGCTTCGGTGGGCTGGCCTTCGCCACCACCTCCGACGGCGCGTGCGTGCATCTGGGAACCGCCGACAGCGCCTGTGCCTGCGCGATCTACGAGGAGCGCGGCGAGACTTGCCGGGGCTTTCCCGCCGGTTGCCCGAGATGCCACCAGTTTCGGTACGATGCGGGCGTGGTGGGCTGAGCGCGCGACAGAGATCATCGGCCCTGAACTGGGGGTCGCGCAGCTCTTCGCCGACCGATTGCACGGAAGGCCCGGTCAACTGCCAATTCCACCCCGGGCACCTCGACCACGCCGACCACGCCGGTCGAGTTCGCCGAGTTGCTCAGCTGGCGACAGCGATTTGGCCGTTGAATCTCCGCGGTCCACCCCCTCGCACAGCGCGAGCAAGAACCACGGCCCAGGGGAGCGGTTCACCGGCGCCGCAGCGTTCCCTCACAGCCGGCTTCACGGCGGCGCAGACAGAGTCCATCTGCCAAACACGGTAGAAACAGCCCTTATTCTGGGAGTTTTCCGTCCCCAGCTGATCAGACGCGTCCGCCGAGTCGGCCCGGTCCCCCAGGCCGACTCGAACTCGGTCCGCGCGTGCTCAGGCCCTAGCTCTTAGTTACTGGCGCTGCCAGCCAACTCAATACGCGCCTCGGCCCACTGCAGGGCACGCTCGGCGTCGCGATAGGCCACTTCTTCAGTGGTTGCTTTGAGTTCCTTCAAATGCGCTTCGGCCGCGGCGCGGTCCTTCTGCGCGTCCTCCAGGTCCACATCCTCGGGACGCATGAAGAACTCGGTGATCAGGCGCACCCGCCCAGCGCCAGCTTCGGCATAACCGCCGCCCACTGCCGCGCGCAGCTGCTTGCCTTCTTGCTTGTAGGTCAAGATGCCGGGCTTGAGCGCGGCGAGCAGCGGTACGTGGCCCGCCAGCACGCCGAATTGGCCGGCGGCGCTGGGCACCTGGACCGATTCGGTCTCGACGCTCAACTCCTTGCCAAGTGGCGTGGCCACTTCCAGGGCGATGCCGGTGGGCAGCTCGGCCATTTCAGCTCTCCGCCAGCTTCTTGGCCTTGGCCTTGACGCCTTCGACGTTGCCGACCAGGTGGAAGGCCTGCTCGGGCAGGTCGTCCAGGGCTCCCGAGAGGATTTCCTCGAAGGAGCTGATGGTCTCTTCCAGCGGCACGTACTGGCCGGGGATGTTGGTGAAGGTCTCGGCCACGAAGAAGGGCTGGCTGAGGAACTTTTCGACCTTACGCGCGCGCTCGACGGTGAGCTTGTCGTCTTCCGAAAGCTCGTCCATGCCGAGGATGGCGATGATGTCCTGCAGGTCCTTGTATCGCTGCAGGGTCTGCTGCACCTGGCGCGCAACGTTGTAGTGGCGCTCGCCGAGGATCTGCGGGTCAAGCATGGTGGAGGTGGAACTCAGCGGGTCCACCGCCGGGTAGATGCCCTTCTCGGAGATGGCACGCGACAGCTCGGTGGTGGCGTCCAGGTGGGCGAAGGTGGTGGCCGGCGCCGGGTCGGTGTAGTCGTCGGCCGGCACGTAAATCGCCTGCACCGAGGTGATCGAACCCTTGGTGGTCGAGGTGATGCGCTCCTGCAACGCGCCCATCTCGGTGCCCAGGGTGGGCTGATAGCCGACGGCGCTGGGAATGCGGCCCAAAAGCGCGCTCACCTCGGAGCCCGCCTGGGTGAAGCGGAAGATGTTGTCGACGAAGAGCAGCACGTCCTGGCCTTCTTCATCGCGGAAGTACTCGGCGACGGTCAGGGCCGAGAGCGCCACGCGGGCGCGCGCTCCGGGCGGCTCGTTCATCTGGCCGTAGATGAGCGCGGTCTTCGAGATGACGGGCTCGCCGGTCTCGAGCTTGGACTCGTTCATCTCACCGTAGAGGTCGTTGCCCTCGCGGGTGCGCTCGCCGACACCGGCGAAGCAGCTGACACCACCGTGGGCCTTGGCCACATTGTTGATCAGCTCCATGATCAAGACCGTCTTGCCCACGCCGGCGCCGCCGAAGAGGCCGATCTTGCCGCCCTTGCGGTAGGGGGCGAGCAGGTCGATGACCTTGATGCCGGTCTCGAAGATTTCGACGTTGACGCTCTGGTCGGTGAACGCGGGCGCCTGACGGTGAATCGGCGCGCTCTTGCTGGCGTTGACCGGACCCTTGCCGTCCACGGGCGCGCCGACGACGTTCAAGATGCGGCCCAGGCATTCCTTGCCCACGGGCATGGCGATGGGACCGCCGGTGTTCCTGACCTCCATGCCGCGGACCAAACCCTCGGTGGAGTCCATGGCGATGGTGCGCACCGAGCTCTCACCCAGGTGCTGGGCCACCTCGAGCACGAGGTTGTCGGCCTCGGCGCTGATCGAGGGGTTGCTGAGCTTGAGCGCGCTCATCAGGGCCGGCAGCTGGCCGGGGGGAAAGTCGACGTCGACGACGGGTCCGATGACCTGGGAAACGGTGCCGTTTTGAAGCTCTGCCATCTGCTTTTCTCTCTGAAAACTCTGGGAAGGTCGGAATGCTGTGGGCTATGGATTAGCCCTTGAGCGCCTCGGCGCCGCCGATGATTTCCATCAGCTCGGTGGTGATCGCCGCCTGACGTGCGCGGTTGGCCTGCAGCGTCAGCTTGTCGATCATGTCCTTGGCGTTGTTGGTGGCGTTTTCCATGGCGGTCATGCGGGCGCCGTGCTCGGAAGCCACCGACTCCAGTAGACCGCGGTAGATCTCGACGTTGACGTAGAGCGGCAGCAGGGTGTCGAGGATGGTCTGCTGGTCGGGCTCGTAGATGAAGTCGACTGCCGTCTCTTCAGCCGGCACGTCCATGGGCTCGATCGGCAAGAGCTTTTCGACGGTGACGTGCTGGGTGATCGCGCTCTTGAACTCGTTGTAGACGATGTAGCAGGCGTCCAGATCAGCCCGGGTGTACTCCGCGACGATGACATCGCCGATCTCGCTGGCCTTGTCATACGTGAGGTCGGCGTAGATGTTGGAGAACTCGTGCTTGATCGCCACGCCGCGACGGCGCAGGTAGTCGCGCCCCTTGCGCCCGATGGCACCCACGGTGACCTCGTTGCCCGCTTCCTCCTGCTCCAAGTAGAAGCGGTGGGCGGCCTTGCTCGCCGCGGCGTTAAATGAGCCAGCCAGGCCGCGGTCGCTGGTGAGCACCAGCAGCAGGATGCGCTTGGGCTCGCGGCGGGCGAGCAGCGGATGCAGCTCCTCGTCGTCGCCGGTGCGCGCAGCCAGTGATGACAGCATCTCCAGGGTCTCGAGCGCATAGGGACGCATGCGCGTGATATTTTCCTGGGCCTTGCGCAGACGCGCGGCGGCCACCAGCTTCATCGCACGCGTGATCTTCTGCGTGTTTTTGACGCTGGCGATGCGCCTGCGAATCTCCTTGAGGTTTCCACCGGGCATGGGCTGGTCCTGCGGTTTTTCGTGGGGGTTCTAGCGAGACCGGTGGGCTCAGGCGCTCTTCTTGGGGTCGAAGACTTCACCGAAGGCCGCGAGCGCCTTCTTGAGCTTGTCTTCGATCTCGCCGCCGATCTTGCCGCCCTTGGCGAGCTCGTCCATCAGGCTCTTTTGCGAGGCGCTCATGTAGTCGAGCAGCTCTTTTTCGTAGCGCGCGATGGCCGGCAACGGGTAGCTGTCGATATAGCCGTTGTTGGCGGCGTAAATCACGACCACCTGGTCGGTGACCGACATGGGCACGTACTGACCCTGCTTGAGCACCTCGGTCAGACGCTCACCGCGGGCCAGCTGCTTCTGGGTGGCCGGGTCCAGGTCGCTGGCGAACTGGGCGAAGGCCGCCATCTCGCGGAACTGGGCCAGGTCGAGCTTCATGGTGCCGGCGACCGAGCGCATGGACTTGACCTGCGCGGCGCCGCCGACGCGCGAGACCGACAGACCCACGTCGATGGCCGGGCGCTGGCCGGAACGAAACAGGTCGCTCTGCAGGAAGATCTGACCGTCGGTGATGGAGATCACGTTCGTCGGGATATAGGCCGAGACGTCACCCGCCTGGGTCTCGATGATCGGCAGCGCCGTCAGCGAGCCGCCCGAGTCGGCGAGCTTGACCGCCTTGTGTCCGCCGCCCTTCTTTTCGGCTTCGGCCTTGGCGTGCTCTTCGGCGTCGCCGCCCATGTAGTAACCCTCGCCCACGCGGGCGTCTTCGGGGCGCTTGGCCTCGCCGCCGCTGGGCACCACGACCCACTCCTCGGCCATCTTGGCGGCGCGCTCGAGCAGGCGGCTATGCAGGTAGAAAACGTCGCCGGGGTAGGCCTCGCGACCGGGCGGACGACGCAGCAGCAAGGAAAGCTGGCGGTAGGCGGTGGCCTGCTTGCTCAGGTCATCGTAGATGATAAGGGCGTGGCGGCCGCTGTCGCGGAAGAACTCCGCCATCGTGCAGCCCGAGTAGGGCGCGATGAACTGCAGGGGCGCCATCTCGGAAGCGCCCGAGACCATCACGATGGTGTAGTCCATGGCGCCGTGCTTGCGCAGCTTGTCCACCACCGAGGCGACCGTCGACTGCTTCTGGCCGATGGCCACGTAGACGCAGATGACGTCCTTGCCCTTCTGGTTGATGATGGTGTCGGTGGCGACGGCCGTCTTGCCGGTCTGACGGTCGCCGATGATCAGCTCGCGCTGGCCGCGGCCGATGGGGATCATGGCGTCGATGGCCTTGATACCCGTCTGCAGCGGCTCGTTGACCGGCTGGCGCTGGATGATGCCCGGCGCCTTGATCTCGACCTGGGCGCGCGTGGTGTCGGTCAGCGGACCCTTGCCGTCGACCGGCTCGCCCAGGGCGTTGACCACGCGGCCGACCAGGGAGTCGCCCACCGGCACGTCGAAGATGCGGCCGGTGCGCTTGACCGTGTCGCCCTCGCGCACCGCGGTGTCGATGCCCATCAGGGCCACACCCACGCTGTCGGACTCCAGGTTGAGCACCATGCCCATCAGGCCGCCGGGAAACTCCACCAGCTCGCCGGCCATGGCGCTGTCCAGACCGTAGACGCGGGCAATGCCGTCGCCCACCGTCAACACGGTGCCGGTCTCCATCACCTCGACGGTCTTGTCGTAGGAGGCGATCTGCTTCTGGATGATCTTCGAGATCTCTTCGGCGCGTAGCTGCATGCGCTTCCTCTTTGCTGTCTATCGGACCGCTCGGTCCGACTGGAATCGTTCTTTGGGGGTTCGGGGGATCGCCTGGAATAGGCGAAAGGCGTGCGAGACTACCTCAGGAGCTCGTCGCTGAGCTCCGCGAGACGGTTCTTGATGGAACCGTCGAAGACCTGGTCACCGACACGGGTGACGACGCCGCCGATCAGGCTGGGATCGGTGCTGCGCTCGAGTACCACTTCCTTGCCGGTGACCTCGCGCAGGGTGCGCTCGAGTTCGCGGTAATAACCGGCGGGCAACTCGGCGGCGCTGACCACTTCGGCGCGCACGCGACCCGAGCGCGCTTCGCTCAGCGCCTGGTAGGCCTCGGCGACCTCGGGCACGTGGCGCATGCGCCGGCGATCGGCCAGCAGCATCAGGGTGTCGCGCGTGTACTGGTGCATGGTGGCCGCGCGCGCCAGATCGGTGAGCACCGCCCGGCGCTGGCTCTGGCTGACGCCCGGATTCTCGAAGACCGAGCGCAGGTCCTTGGCCTCTTTCCAGCTGGCGGCGAAGTCGCTGAGGTCCTTGCCGATGCGATCGACTGCCTTGGCCTCGGTGGCGAGCTGCAATAGGGCGCTGGCGTAGCGCTTGCCGACGACGCTGATGCTCATGGGCGGCCTCCGAGCTGACCCAGGTGGGACTTGAAGTCATCGGCCAGGCGCTGCTGGTCGGCAGGGCGCACGGCCTTGATCAGCACCTCTTCGGCAGCCTTCACCGCCGCTTCCACCACCTCGCGGCGCACGGAAGTCGACAGCGCCTGGGCGTGCTGGTCGATGAGCGTCTCGGTTTCCTGCTTCAGACGTCGGGCGCTGTCCTCGGCCTCGGCCACGATGCGCTTTTTGTCTTCCTCGGCGGCGCGCGAGATGTCGGCCTTGAGCTTGGCCAGCTCGTCGTCGAGGGTCTTGAGGCGCTCGGTGTACTCGTCGTAGCGGGCCTGGGCCTTGTCCTTCATGGCGCTGGCCTCGGCGATGGCGCTCTCGATTTCACTGCGGCGGCTGGCCAGGAACTCCGAGATCGGAACGCGGCCGAACTTGCGCAGCAAAAACACCAACAGGCCGAAATTCAGGCAGGCGGCCCAGAACTCGCTGCTGGCGACGATCGCCTTGAAGCCGAACTCGCCGTGGCCGTGGGCATCACCACCGCTGGCGGCGGCTGCCGCGGGCACAAGCAGCGTGAGGGCGAAGGAAAACCAGGCCTTTGATTGTGCGCCCATCAGCTCATGCTCCGGTGCAGCAGTTTCTCGGCGATCTCGCGGGCCAACCCGGGCACCTGCTCCTGGGCCTTGTCGCGCGCCTCCTTGGCCTCCAGGTCGAGCTGGGCCTTGGCGCTGGAGAGCGTGGCCGCATTTTCCCGGCGCGCCTTTTCCGTCAGCTCGCGGGCTAACTTCTGGGCATCGGTGCGCAGGCGATCGCGCTCCTTGCCGGCCTGCTCGGAGACCTTGCGCAGCTCGCCCTCAAAGTGGGCGCGCTTTTCGTCGGCGTCGCGCTCCATTTGATCGGCCTGGTCCCGCGAGCCACCCATGGCGGCCTCGCGGGCGTCGAAAAGACCCATGACCGGCTGGAAGACCAGGCCGCGCAGGATCAGGAAGGCGATGAAGAAAACGCCCATCTGGACGAAGAAGCTGCCGTCGAGGTCGATCGGCGAGCCGCCCGAAAGCAGCAGCCCCAGTGGGATGGAGGACAGCATGGTTTCCCTCGCTCGAAGGCGATCTAGGGTCAGCCTGCAGCCGCTGACCAGGCCCTGGGACGGCCAGCGCGTCCACCGCGCCGCATGCCCCAGTTGAGGGGCGTCCATTCCGCCTCAGGCGCGCGCTGTGTACCAGCGGGCACCGGGCGAGTCAAGCTGCACGAGTCCCTGGTGGTCAGGCGCGCAAGTCCTGGAATTTCGGGGCGATTCGGGGAACTGGCCAGGTCCGGCCGCTACGGAAATTTACCGTGTCGCAAACGACCCATGCTTGCACCGGCAGCGAGTTCAGCACCAGACTCCATGGAGTCGGCGCTTGGCGCGGCGGAAACACCCGGGGAGGCGAGATGCGATCGATCGACGTTCGATGTGGGCTGTTAATGGTGGCGGTGCTTGCGGCGGCGGGCTGTTTCAAGACGCTCGATACCGACGGTGGCGTGGCCGGTGATGGCGTGGCCGGTGATGGTGCGACCGCCGCGGGTGCAGCCGGCGTCGGCAGCTCGAGCGGCCAAGCGAGCGAGGGCGGCACCGTCATACGCCCGGGTGGCTCCGATACCGGCGACCCGGGGCCCGGCGTCTCGCCCGGCTGCGAGGCCGAGCTCGCGGCCACCATCGCCGTCAGCAACGTCGACACCGTCGACCTGCTCTTCGTGGTCGACAATTCCGGCTCCATGCGCGAGGAGCAGGTGGCCCTGGCGCGCGAATTTCCCAAGCTCATCCACGTGCTGGCGAGCGGCGACCGCGGCGGCGACGGAGTCAATGACTTCCCGCCGGCCAAGTCGCTGCACCTGGGCGTGGTCTCCTCGGACATGGGCCTGGTGGGCATCCAGGGCATCCCCGGCTGCGACGGCCTGGGCGACGACGGCATCATGAACGCCATTCCGGGCTCGAACGCCAGCGGCTGCCAGGCCAGCTACCCGCCCTTCATCAGCTACACCGCCGGCGTCAACACGCCCGAGCAGACCGCCACCGACTTCGCCTGCGTCGCCACGCTCGGCACCGAAGGCTGCGGATTCGAGCAGCAGCTCGAGGCGGGGCTCAAGGCGCTGTGGCCGGAGACCGATATCGACCCCGAGACCGGCCTGCCCTTCGAACAAAACCGCATCCTCTTCCTCGGCGATGCCAACGGCTTCGGTCGTTTCGGCCACGGCGACCGGGAAAACAACGGTTTCCTGCGCAACGACCCGGCTCAAGGCCTGTCGCTGATCGGCATCGTCGTGGTCACCGACGAGGAGGACTGCTCCTCGGCCGACACCCGACACTTCATGCCCGAGCAATACCTGCCGCCGGGCGACCCGCTAGCGCAGCAGGACCTGAACCTGCGCTGCTTCTACAACAAGCAAAACCTCTACAACATCGACCGCTACGTCAACGGCTTCAAGGCGCTCAGGCCGGGCAACGAGAACCTTGTGGTCTTCGCGGCCATCGTCGGCGTGCCGCCCGACCTGGTCACGCCCGAAGCCCTGACCAACGTCGATTTCAGCGATCCGGCCTCGCGCGATAACCACTACGCCACCCTCCTGGCCGACCCGCGCATGCAGGAGGTGGAGGACCCCACGCGCACGCCGGAGCAAGGTGGGAACCTGACGCCCTCCTGTATCACCGAAAACGGCAAGGCCTATCCACCGCGGCGCATCGTCGAGATCGCCCAGCGCTTTGGGCCGAACGGCGTCGTGCAATCGATCTGCCAGGACGACTTCGGCCCGGCCACCGACGCCATCATCAACACGCTTTCGCGACGGCTCGGTGCCGTCTGCCTACCGCAGCCGCTGTCGCGCGGCGGCGACGGCCTGGTGGGCTGCGAGGTCCTGTGGGAGCTGCCGCCACCGAACCTGGCACCGGCCAATGCCCCCACGAGCTGCGGCCAAAACGGCTGGCAGTTCCTGCTCGCACCGCCCGGAGACTGGAGCACGGTCAGCGACAAGGGCGGCGCGGTTTGCCGGGTCGCCCAACTGGCGGTCGAAGGCGGCGCGACGAGCTCCACCGACGGCTTCACCGACGGCTGGTACTACGACGACTTCTCCGAAGACACGGCCATCGAATGCCGGACGGAAAGCAAACAGCGCGTGGCCTTCACACCCGCGGCCAAACCGCCCAGCGGAGTGACGGTGAAGTTGGTCTGCGGGCTTTCGAGCGGGGCCGATCCGAACGACTGCTGGCCTAGCTCGGCGCAAGGCCGATAGGGCATCGACCGGTTTGAAAGTACCATAAACTCGCGAGGGAGAGCGGGTTCAGCGCCGCGACGACAGTTACGCCGCCCGGGAGGCGCGTGCGTTCGGTTGACACCCGCCACCTGGATTCCTCAACCTGCGCCACCATCCACGGAAGAGTCTGCCTCGCATGGCGAGCAGTGCTCCGAGACGCACTCATCGAAAAACACGGCAACACCCCCGACCTGCGTGGACGCCCACGAGTGGCAGTGTTCACAGGCGCACTGTGCACACTGCGGAGGCGCAAGGCCCGACTGCCTGCACATTTCGATCTGGTCGGCGAAGCGGGGTCCCGCGCACGCGCGCTCGGCCTCGGAAAACAAACCGCAGACATGACAAACCGGGAGACATCGAATGCCGTCGGCGGCCCCGGTCTGGCCGGCACGCGTGAGGGACTCGAGTTCGCGAGCGGAGCCCTCGGGGCAATACACGACCCCATCCTCGAACTCGACGAAGCCCACCAATAGCTCGGTCGTTTGGTCGTAATAATAGAAGCGGCCACCCGTGGATCCGGGACCGACCTCCAGAACCAGCAGCGGATCGCACTTGCCCATGGAAACGGCCAACGGGGGATTCTGCGACAAACAGCCGGCGGTGGCGGTCGCCAGCCCCTGATCCAGGGTCTCGAAGCCTCGGCAGACATTATTCCAGAGGGGGTCCTCGCAGAGTTCCTGCAGGCTGCGCATCGTAGGAGTCACGCAGCGCGAGTACGGCCCGACTGCTGCCTGTTCGTCGTCACGGCAGGCCCCCGCCAGGCCGAGCATCAGCAAGCACAGAACTGCCGTCCAAGCTCCTGGGCGTGTCCTCGGATGAGTCCTGGGCACGGACGACCCAAGGGATGGAAGCGGGCACTGGGTCGCGCTTCCCCACACAAGTCTCCATGGGACAACGAAAGTCATCACTTCACACCCCTCTCTTCTGCGATTCTAGCCCAGATCATTCATGAATGAGCGACTGCGGGTGCGGAACTACCTCCGTGAAAGCGCAAGCTCGAAAAGCCGTCTCTCGACGTACTGCACGTGCGCCAGCGGTTGGCCATCACGCCGGCAGCCAAACCGCCCACAGGAGGTCACGGTCAAGCGGGTCTGCGGGCTTTCGAGCGTGGGCGGGCCGAGCGACTGCTGAAGGCGCGCTCAACCCCCAGCGGACTCGAGCAGCCCGGCCTCGATCGCCAGCTTGCGGATGCGCTTTTTCACCTCGGTGAAGCGGCGCCGCAAGGTGGCCTCGAAGCGCTGCTCGGCGGCGGGGCCCTCGGCGTCGTCGGGCAGCATGGCGTGGGCGATGTCGCGCCAGGGCATGTTGCGATCCACACGCAGGATCAAGAGATCCTGATCCTCGGGACGCAGGCGCTCGCGCAGGAGCCTGACCTCGTCCTTGACCTCACTGCGCAGGTGGGCCTGGGTGGTGTGGCGCGTGGCGACCACCAGCTCGCGCAGCCAGGGCTCGACCGCGCTCAGGGGCACACGGCGGCCGGCGCGGTTTTCGGGTGAGCGGCGGTGGCGATGGGTGGCGTTGCGCAAGAGCTTGTAGCACCAGGCGCGCGCCGAACAGCGCCACTGGAAGCGCGGCAAGGAGACCCAGAAGTCCTCGCTGAACTGGGAGAAAACTTCATCAGCCGACGAAGGCTCGGAGCTGAATTGGGCCAGGGCGAAGCTGTAGAGTTCTTGACCGTAGGCTTCGAAGACGATGCGCGTGGTCTCGGCGTAGTCCCCGCGATTCCGCGCCGTGCGCGTAGCGGCCTCGACGCGCTCGCGCTCCCGCCGCACTTCTTCATCAGCCGTATGTGCGCTTGGTACTTCCATGGCGGTCACGACGCCTCGCCGCCGCGACGGGCATGACGCCACCAGCAGTCGGGAAAGGGACCGCAACACCTGCTGGCGCGAACGAGACAGGCGGCCACGGCGGACCAAATCGGCAGGCTCGATTTTCCCACAGTTGGGGGGTCGATGGGAGGGCGCTTGGGGCGTGGAATTGATCGAGAGTGACGGCGAATCGGCGCACAAACTGGGGTGATGTGCGATGGCCTGCGAACAGCGGCAGCGGGGCGGGCTATGCTGGAGCGCCGTGAACCTCCCTACCCCGACCGTCACCACCGTACACCTGGCATCGGCGCACACCTTCAGCAAACGCAGCGCCACGGAGATTCGCCTAGATGTGCTCGGCGGGAGTGCTGAGCACATCTAGTGGCCGGATTGGGCGTAGAAGGCGACGCCCTCTGCGGGGCGCGCGTCCAGCACCGCTCGCGCACGGCGGTGGATCCAGCACGCCCCAACTTGCGCCAGGTTCATCTGGCCACCGGTGGTGATTACGTCTTCAACCAACAGCATGCGCTGGCCCGCACCTCGCCGCCTTCGGCCAGGCGCTCGGTGCCGTATGGCTTTCTTGCGCAGGAAGTGGGCTGGCTTGCCCGTGACCTGCGCCAGCGTGGTGGCCAGCGGGATGCCGCCGAGCTCGAGACCTGCCAGGACTTCTGTACCCTCCGGGACCAGCGGCCCAAGCGCGCGGGCGATGCGCGCGAGCAGCACCGGGTCGGACTCGAAGCGGTACTTGTCGAATTAGCGCGTCGCCGCCAGCCCCGAGCGCAGCCGGAACTCGCCCTCGAGGTGGGCGGTGCGGTAGATGTCGGCGGCCAGTGCGCGTGTTTCGTCCATGTCCCCTCCTGCGCGCTGAAGAGCCGCGTTCCGTGGTACTCCTCGAACGCCCTCTGCGAAAGGCCCGGCGCCCATGAGCGACTCCTCCCCCCTGGCTTTCTGCGATGCCACCGAGATCGCGCGGCGCATCCGTGACGGCGAGCTGAGCGCACTCGAGTGCCTGGAGTACTTCCTCGGGCGCGTGCAGCGTTTCGAGTCGCTCAATGCCGTGGTGGTGCTGGACGCCGAGCGCGCGCGCAGGCAGGCCCGGGAGGCCGACGCCCTGCGGGCCCGCGGTCAGAGCCTGGGCCCGCTGCATGGCGTGCCGATGACGATCAAGGAGTCCTTTGACGTCGCGGGCCTGGCCACGACCTGGGGCGATCCGAACTGCAAGGACAACGTCGCCCAGACCGACGCCATCGCCACAGCTCGGCTCAAGGCCGCCGGGGCGGTGATCTTCGGCAAGACCAACGTGCCGCTCCAGCTGTCGGACTTCCAGAGCTATAACGCGATCTACGGCACCACCAACAATCCCTGGGACCTGGAGCGCTCGCCCGGGGGCTCTTCGGGGGGCGAGAGCGCGGCGCTGGCCGCAGGGTTGTCGTCCCTGGGGCTGGGCTCGGACATCGGCGGCTCGATCCGCAACCCTTCGCATTATTCGGGCGTCTTCGGCCACAAGGCCAGCTACGGCATCATCGCCCACAACGGCCACAGCACGGCGCCCACGGCGGCCGCCAGCGACCTGGGCGCCTTCGGGCCCCTCGCCCGCAGCGCCCGCGACCTGCGCCTGGCCCTGAAGCTCGTGGCGGGACCGGGCCCGCTGCAGCAGCCGGGCTGGCAGCTGACGCTGCCGGAAGCTGACAGGACGTTTTCGCAGCTGCGGGTGGCGGTCTGGGCCGACGACCCGCAGGCTCCGGTTAGCGCCGAGGTCGCAGCCCGCTGCCGACAGCTGGGCGAGGTGCTGGAAAAGGCCGGCGCCCGGGTCTCCCTCGAGGCGCGCCCGGCCTTCGATGCGGTCGAAGCCTACAGCTGTTATCGCAAGCTCTTGGCCTCGGCGCTGTCGGCCCGCCAGTCCGACGAGGTTTCCAGGACCCAGCGCCGCGCCGCAACGGCTTTCTCTGCCGACGACGACGGCCCCGCCGCGCGCGCTGCCTGGAATGCGGTGATGCCCCACCGCCTTTGGCTACAGCTGCACGAGCAGCGCTCCAAGCTGCGCGGAACCTGGCAGGCCTTTTTCGAGGATTGGGACCTGCTGATCTGCCCCGTCGCCCCGACGCCGGCCTTCGCCCATGACCACCGGCCCTTCCACGAGCGCGCGATGATGGTCGATGGCGAGACCCGGGCCTACTTCGAGCAGCTCTTCTGGGCTGGCCTGGCCACGCTGTCCTACCTGCCGAGCACGGTCATCCCGACCGGTCCCGGCCGCGCCGGCCTACCCATCGGTGTGCAGCTGGTGGGCCCCCAATTCCACGACCTGCGGACCATCGATGTCGCCGAAAAGCTCGCCGCGCTGGGCTTTGGCTTCCAGCCGCCCCCGGGCTACGCGGACTGAAGCGCGCCCCACCCCCCGGCTCCTGACCCGGAAACGCGCCCCCCAGCCGCCAAGAAGTGGTGGCGATGCCGCGGTGCGCGTCTGAAGTCACGCAATTCGGGCGCCCATGGGGGATTGCCATTCTCCAACAGCCGCGCTAAAAACCAATCTTATTGAAAATGAATTTCAATAAGGATAAGCGCCAAATGCCCAAGATTGCTCAGATCTTCCTACTGATGTCGGCCCTGGCCTTCGCTGCTGCCTGCGGCGGCGACTCCGGTGCTTCGAGCGCGGACGGCAACGAGACGGGGGATGGCAGCGGTGGTCCGGCCGCCGACGGCAGCTCCGGCTCCGGGGCCGTGGGCGACGAGGACAGCGCCTCGGCCGCCGCTGTCGAGACCTACGGCCGCATCGTTTCGGCGACCTACGAGGATACGGTGAGCGCCGCCAGGGATCTCGACAGCGCCATCGACGCCTTCCTCGAGGACCCGAGCGAAGCCGGCCTCGAGAGCGCCCGTCAGGCCTGGCGCGACGCCCGCGAGCCCTACCTGCAGACGGAGGTCTTCCGCTTCTACGACGGCCCCATCGACCACGCCGAAGACGGCGTCGAGGGCTTCATCAACGCCTGGCCCCTGGACGAGCACTATATCGACTACGTCGAGGGCGACGAGAGCTCCGGCATCATCAACGACCCGACTGAAGCCATCGACGCCGACAGCCTCCTGGGCCTGAACGAGGCCGGCGGCGAAAAGAACATCGCCACCGGCTTTCACGCCATCGAGTTTTTGCTCTGGGGCCAGGACCACGACGACGAGGGCCCGGGCGATCGCCCCTACACCGACTTCGTCGACGGCGGCAGCGCCGAAAATCAGGACCGCCGCCGCAGCTACCTGGCGACCATCAGCGATCTGCTGGTGATGCACCTCGAGCAGGTCGCAGCCAGCTGGGCCGAGGGCGAGTCGAATTACCGCGCCGACTTCGAGGCCATGGATCCCAACTCCGCGTTGGAACGCATCCTGACCGGCATGATCGTGCTCAGCGGCTTCGAGACCGGCGGCGAGCGCCTGCAGACGGCTTTGGACACCGGCGACCAGGAAGACGAGCACAGCTGCTTCAGCGACAACACCCACCGCGACATGATTCAGGATATTCGCGGCATCCAAAACGTTTTGCTCGGCAGTTATACGCGCATCGACGGCGGCGTGGTCGAGGGCACCGGCATCCTGGGCGTGATGGAGGTGCTCGACGCCGAGCTGGCCGGGCGCGTGGCCGACCGCGTGGCCGCGAGCCTGGAGCTGGCCGAGTCGCTCCAACCGCCCTTCGACCGCGAGATCGTGATCGGCAACGACGACGGCCGCAGCCGCGTCGAGGCCCTGGTCGACTCCCTGCGCAAACAGGAAGAAGACCTGGCCGAGGTATTCGAGATGCTCGGCCTGTCGGTCGAGATTCCGGAGGCTTGAGATGCGAGAGAGGTCGGCACTTCTGTTGCTCGTGATGGGCGCCCTGGCCGCCTGTGCGGCCGAGGGTGGTGGCGCCGGCAAGGCGGTCGACGATGGCGCCGCAGGTGGCAGCGCCGACGGCGACGGGACCGAGACCACGCTCTACGAGGGCCGCCCCGTCGCCGACTTCGAGCCGAGTGAAGTGCTTTCCGGCGGCGACACCACCAACAAGCTGCTGCTGGGCTCCAACGCTTACATGCGGCCGGCCAGCAACCTCGATGAAGAAACCGAGCAGGCCTTCTTCACCGGCAATAGCTTCTTCAACCAGAGCTGGGTCGAGGCGCCTTCGAGCACCGAAGCCCGCGACGGCCTCGGGCCCACCTTCAACGCCCGCTCCTGCAGCGGCTGTCACTTCAAGGACGGCCGCGGCGAGCCCTTCGACGCCGACGGCAACGGCCTGGGCCTGTTGATCCGCCTGAGCATTCCCGGCGAAGACGAGCACGGCGGTCCCCTGGCCGACCCGGTCTACGGCGGCCAGCTCCAGGACCGGGCCATCACCGACGTGCCCGCCGAGGGGCGCGTCGTCATCGCCTACGAAGAGGTCCCTGGCAGCTACGACGACGGCGAGAGCTATTCCCTGCGCCGTCCCACCTACAGCATCGAGGAGACCGCCTTCGGCGCCATGACCAGCGACCTGATGCGCTCGCCGCGGGTGGCGCCGGCCGTCATCGGCCTGGGTCTGCTCGAGGCCATCGAAGCGTCGCGCCTGGAACAACTCGCCGACCCCGACGATGAAGACGGCGACGGCATCTCCGGCCGCATCAACCGCGTCTGGGACGTGCAGCTCGAGGCGATGGCCCCGGGGCGCTTCGGCTGGAAGGGTGAACAACCCACGGTTTTGCAGCAGTCGGCCGGGGCTTTCCTCGGCGACATGGGCATCACCTCGAGCCTGTTCCCGAGCGACAACTGCCCGCCCTCGCAGACCGAGTGCGCCGAGGCCATGGCGGGCGGCAACCCCGAGATCGACGACGCGCATCTCGAAAAAGTCGGCATCTACAGCGCCACGCTGGCGGTGCCGGTGCGCCGCGACGCCGACGACGCCGAGGTGCTGCGCGGCAAGCTGTTGTTCGCCAAGACCGGCTGCGATGGCTGCCACACCTCATCTCATACCACCGGCGATTCGCCCATCGAAGCGCTGTCCAATCAGCAGATCTGGCCCTACACCGATCTGCTGCTGCACGACATGGGCGACGAGCTCTCCGACGGCCGCCCCAGCTACGCCGCCGAGGGCAGCGAGTGGCGCACGCCGCCGCTGTGGGGCATCGGCCTGATGCAAGATGTCAACGGCCATGTGCTTTTGATGCATGACGGCCGCGCCCGCGGCTATGCCGAGGCGATTCTGTGGCATGGCGGCGAGGGCGAGGCCGCGGCCGACGCCTTCCGCGCCCTGGACGAAGTCGACCGGGCCGCGCTGGTGCGCTTCCTCGAGTCCCTTTGATGCGCGCGCTGCCCTGGCTCGTGTGCCTTCCGTTGCTGCTGCTCTGTGCTTGCGACTCCGAGCCGGCCCAGAGCCCGCGGCGCGTGGCCCTCGAAGGCATCTTCGAAAGCGTCGTCAAGCCGATGCTCGCCGACCTCAGTGAGCGCACCCAGGCGCTGTCAGAGCGTGTGATAACTCTGTGTCAATCGCCCGACGCCGAAGCGCTACAAGAAGCGCGCGACGCCTGGCACCGCCATCGCCGCACGCTCAAGCAGCTCGAGGTGCTCTCCTTCGGGCCGCACACCCTCACCCCCTGGCGCCTCTCGGGCCAGCTCGACTTCTGGCCCGCGCGCGCTGAGGACATCGAGGCGGTGCTGCAGGGCGATCAGGCCCTGATGGGCGACGCGGGCCTGCCCCTGGGCGCCAGCACCAAGGGTTCACCCGCGCTGGAATACCTGCTCTTCGGTCCCGACACGGCGCCCGAGGACTTTGCCGCCGAGGGACGTCGTTGTGAATACCTGCGGGCCATCGCCGCCGACCTGGCCGACAAAGCCAGCGCCCTCGAGCACGCCTGGAACGACGACTTCTTCGACATCATGCGCGTGGCGCCGGGCAGCGAGGAATACGCGAGCATCGGCGAGTCCCTGGGTGAGGTGGTCAATAACCTGGTGTTTACGGTCGAAGTGGTGCGCGAGGAAAAGCTCGGCCGCCCCTTCGGCCAGAAGAACGGCGGTGAGCCCCAGCCCGACAAGCTCGAGTCGCCCTACGCGCCGCGCTCCATCGACGACGCCATCGACACCCTGGCCGGCGTCGAGGCCATCTACTACGGCCGCTACGGCGATCGGAAGAGCGGCGGCATCTCGGCGCTCTTGCGCGATCAGGGCGAACCCAAGGACGTGATCTTCGACCACCACATGAAGACCACGCTCGAGGCCCTGCGCGCCATCGACGGCCCGCTCGAGCAAGCGCTGACCGACGACCGCCCGGGCGTCCAGGCCTCCCTGGACGCGCTGCTGGATCTGATCGTCTTCCTGCAGGTGGACCTGGCCCAATCGCTGGCGGTGACCGTCACCTTCGGTGGTTCCGATGGCGACTGAGGGCCGCGCTCTGCGCGCCAGGCTAGGTGTGCTCGGCGGGAGTCATGGTCCGCTCTCGGGACCGCTACGGCGCCAGCTGCGGCGTCGTCCCCTTGAAATACACGGAGTATTCCGGCGGAGGCCGTCCTTGCATCTGGCATCGTATCGACCCCGACCATCGGCTCAGCACTCCCGCCGAGCACATCTAGGCGCTCCGGTCGACGGCGCCAGCGCCGCGGCCTTTCGCATCTTCTTCGGCGCCGTGATGCTCTTTTCCTGCATCCGCTTCGTGGCGCGCGGCTGGGTGCAGCAGTTCTACGTGGAGCCCGGCTTCCATTTCGGCTGGCCCGGCTTCGAGTGGCTGACGCCCTGGCCGGCCTGGGGGCTGCATCTGCACATGGCGCTGCTGTGCCTGAGCGCCCTGTGCGTCATGCTAGGCCTCTTCTACCGCCTGAGCGCGCTGGTCTTCTTCCTGAGCTTCACCTGCCTCGAGCTCTTCGACCAGACCCATTACCTCAACCACTACTACCTGGTCAGCCTGATCGCGCTGCTGTGCTGCATGCTGCCGCTGCATCGGGTGGCCTCCCTCGACGCCCTTCGCGGCCGCGAGGGCGGCTTCGGGGCGAGCGTACCCTACGCCACGGTCTTTTTGCTGCGCGCCCAGCTCGCCATCACCTACTTCTACGCCGGCGTAGCCAAACTCGGCGATGACTGGCTGCAGCGCGCCCAGCCCCTGACCACCTGGCTGCAGGTGCACGCCGACGTGCCCGTGCTGGGTCCGCTGCTGACGGCCCCCGGCACCGCCCACGTCATGGCCTGGGCCGGCGCCGTCTTCGACCTGAGCATCGGTGCGCTTCTATGGTGGCCGCGCAGCCGTCGCTTCGCCTACCTGGCGGTCATCGGCTTCCACGTCAGCACCGGCCTGCTGTTTCCGATCGGCGTCTTTCCCCTGGTCATGATCGCCCTGACCGCCGTCTTCTTCGAGCCCGACTGGCCCAGGCGCCTGCTCCGGCGCTTCGCTGCCAGCGCGAGCGCAGCGGTGCAAGCGCCACAGCCGCGCCGAAACCTCGGCGCACTGCCCACGGCGCTGCTGGCCGGCTACCTCGCCCTGCAAGTGCTGATGCCCCTGCGCCACCTGCTCTACCCGGGCGAAGTCAACTGGACCGAAGAGGGCTTTCGTTTCGCCTGGCGCGTGATGCTGATCGAGAAAACCGGCCACGTGCAGCTACGCGTGCGCGACCCCAAAAGCGGCCAGAGCTGGCACGTCTCGCCGTCCGAGCACCTCACGCGCATGCAGCGCCAGATGATGTCCACCCAGCCCGACATGATCGCCAGCTACGCCCGCGCCATCGCCCGCCAGTATCGCGCGCAGGGCTATCGGGAGGTCGAGGTCTATGCCGACGCATGGGCCTCCCTCAACGGCCGCCCGGCCCAGCGTCTGATCGACCCCGAGGCCAACCTGGCGCAGCCCGACCGCCCCTTTGCCCACCGCAGCTACGTGCTGCCGCTAAAGCGCTGACAGCCGGGCGGCGCTCGAGAACGCCTACCCAAGGCAGCTACCAGCAGGTGTTCTGAAAACCGATCAGGCTGGGGGCGCCGTTGTCGAGGGCGCCTGCCGGGTAGGAGAAGACGTGTTGGTAACACATCTCGGTGCCGACCGCGGATTCGCCAAATGCGACGTTGGCTTCGCTGTCGTTGTTGAAGTAGCAGGTCGTTGCCAGCCGGTCATCGGGCTCGAGCACGGCCTCGGATGTGGCCAGGTAGTGAATCTGGGAGCTGACGTCGAAGAGTTCGTCGAAGATGGTTGTGGTGCCACCGAAGGCAGACAAGTGGTTGATTCGTACCGACGTTCCGAACGCATGCATATGCGGCCACATGGCGATGATGCGGATCGATGTGCCGGAGTTGTTTCTGCATTCGGTGGTGAACGCGTTTTCACCCGGCGGCATACCGTAGAAGGAGTTGAAGTTTTCGGTTCCAAGCGGCGTGATGCTCGCGGTCTTCGGGCGGGTGCTGGCCGGAACCGTGCAAACCTGCACGCTCGAGCGATCGGCCACGGGGGCACCGGTGGTATTCCACATGTGCCAGTGGATCACGACCTTGCTCGACGTCGGCAGATACAGACCCACGTCGGCCGGGGCCTCGAAGTTGCAGCCACCAGCGAACCACATTCCGATCATGTGCGCGCCCGGGCCGATGAAAGTGGGCAGCGCATTCAAGTTGACGGTGCCATGCGCCGCGCCGCTCGAGCTGGCGGCCGCGCGCCATGCGAACGCCATCTGCTCGTTGTCGAAATCGGTGCCGAAGCGGGTGGCGACGCTGGTGGTGTTCCAGGGCCGATCGTAGACGAACTCGTGAAAGGCCTCTCCACTCGTTACGTTCACAGGGCTGGTATCGTCGGCCCCGCTGGCGCCGTGCATCGTGAATTCGTAGCAGGTCTCGCCGGGACGGGGCACCAGCGGATCGCGGGCGCCCGGGCCAGAGCAGGCGCCGAGGAAGATCGAGCCATCGCACTCGGCCCCGCTGGCGACGCCGTCGCAGACGCCGAGGCAGTCGACGATGGCACCGCCATTGCAAACGCCCGCGCAGTCCTTGCTGGCGTTGCCCCCGTTGCAGACGCCGCAGTCATCGACTTGCGCGCTGCCGCCCCATGTCCCGGTGCAATCCTGGACGCAGTCGTTTGCGGGGTCGCTGTCGCAGATGCCGCAGTCATCGACTTGCGCGCTTCCGCCCCATGTCCCGGCGCAGTCCTGGACGCAGTCGTTTTCAGGATCCCTGTCGCAGATGCCGCAATTGTCGACGCTCGCGCTGCCGCCCCATGTTCCGGCGCAGTCCCGGACGCAGTCGTTGTCGGGGTCGTCATCGCAGACGCCACATTTGTCGACGTTTGCGCTGCCACCTCGAGTTCCGGCGCAGTCCAGGTCCCTCGCAGCAGCTTCGACCATGGCGTCGCTCGGGTCCTGGCCAGAAACCGATGCATCCGCCTCCGCGCTAGCGCGTCGAGCGCTGGCGTCTTCGGTAGCAGCCGCCTGGACCAGGTCGCGCCGCTCGCCGGCGTCCTGGGGCGCAGCCGGCCGTGAGCCGCAGCCCATGACCCACACGGCGACGAGCGGGATGTCAGCGAATACTCCGAAGCTGCGCACGCCATCCCTCACCCGAGCTGAGGTTCATCACAATTCCGGCGACGCGACCGCAATGCCGAGCGCTCACCCTGCGCCGAGGCGCTACCAGGCCCCGATGCCACCGAGGTTCTTGGCGCGGCCGTAGCCGGCCTCGGTGAGCAGCTTGGTGGCCGAGGCGCTGCGCCGGCCGCTCTGGCAATAGAGCACGATGGTGCGCTCGCGATCGGGGAGCTCGGAAAGGCGCGAAGCCAGCTGGTCGAGCGGGATGTTGATGGCGCCGTCGATGTGACCGCCGGCGTATTCGCCGGGCGTGCGCACGTCGAGCAAGAGCGCGCCGTTGGCCACCAGGTCGCGCGCTTCGGTGCCGTTGATGTCGCCGCGGCTGCGAAAAAACAGGAAATAGGCCGCGGCGATGGCGGCGATGACGTAGAGCAAGGTTTTCGGTTCCATGGAGGTCTCGGTGGCGGGCCAGAGGGCCCCTGCAGCCGGTGAGAGCCGCTGGCGCGAAAAAAGATTCGGGGAAAACGACCTGCCCGCAAACTCCTTCACCCCGCCGACTGCGCGGCGGTTTCTTATACGCCGCCGACCGCGCGACGGCGGTCGATCTCGACCTGGAACGCCAGGTGGTTGAGGGCGGCGATGAAGGCCTGGGCGCTGGCCATGACCACGTCCAGGTGGGTGGCGCGGCCGTGGGCCACGGTGCCGTCGCTGGAGACGCTGAGCCGCACGTTGCCCTGGGCGTCGGAGCCGCCGCTGAGGGCGTCGATGTGGTAGTCCTCGACGGTCACTTCTTCGCTCTCGGTGCAGAGCTTGAGCGCGTTGATGACGGCGTTGACCGGGCCGTTGCCCGTGGCCTGGCAGCTGTGTTCCTCGCCATCGAAGCGCACCGTGACTTCGGCTTCGGGCGCCTGGTCGCTGCCGCCGCGGAAGTGCACCTGGACCAGCTCGAAGCGCGCAGGCACGTCGAAGACGTCGTCGGCCACCAGCGCCGTCAGATCCTCGTCGTAGATGTTCTTCTTTTTGTCGGCCAGCCGCTTGAAGCGCTCGAAGACCTTGCCCAGCTGCACGCTGCCCATGGTGAAGCCGAGTTCTTCCAGGCGCTTTTGCAGGGCGTGGCGCCCGGAGTGCTTGCCCAGCACGATCTTGGACTCGCTCAGGCCCACGTCCTCGGGCAGCATGATCTCGTAGGTGCGGCGATCTTTGAGCATGCCGTGCTGGTGGATGCCGGACTCGTGGGCGAAGGCGTTGCGCCCGACGATGGGCTTGCTGGCGCTGACGTGCAGGCCCGTGACCTGGCTGACCAGGCGGCTGGTCGACATGATCTGGCGCGTGTCGATGCGCGTGTCGCAGCCGAGCAGGTCGCGCCGCACCTTGAGGCCCATCACGATCTCTTCCAGCGCCGCGTTGCCCGCGCGCTCGCCGATGCCGTTGATGCAGCACTCCACCTGGCGCGCGCCGGCGGCGATGGCGGCCATGGAGTTGGCCACGGCAAGACCGAGATCGTTGTGGCAGTGGGTGGAGACCACCACCGGGTGATCTTTGACCACATCGCTCATGATCTCGCTGACGATGCGCGTGTACTCCTGGGGCATCGTATAACCGACAGTGTCGGGAATGTTCAGCACGGTGGCGCCGTTTTCGATGGCGCAGGCGAAAACTTCTTTCAGATAGTCGAGTTCGGTGCGGGTGGCGTCCTCGGCCGAGAACTCCACGCTCTTGCACAGCGAGGCGCACTGGGCGACGCCGCGGCGCACCTCTTCGAGCACGTCCTCGGGACTCATCTTCAGCTTGTGCTCGCGGTGCAGCGGGCTTGTGGCGATGAAGACGTGCAGCCGCGGATGCTTGGCCGCGCCCACCGCCTTCCAGCTGGCTTCGATGTCGGTCTCGCGCGTGCGGCATAGGCCCGCCACCTCGGCGCGCTCGAGCACCTGGCCGATCTGGCGCACCGACTCCAGCTCGCCGGGCGAGGCCGCGGGGAAGCCCGCCTCGATCACGTCGACGCCCAGGTCCTCGAGCTTTTTGGCGATGCGTAGCTTCTCCTCGAGCGTCATGGTGGCGCCCGGCGATTGCTCACCGTCGCGAAGGGTGGTGTCGAAGATGCGTACGTGGTTGTCGATGGGCATATTCGCGCCTCGTTTCGCGCTGCTTTGAAGGGCCGCCCGCGTTCAGGCGTGCGACGAACGGGCCGGCTGACCCGGCTCCGAAGACACATAGGGCTCGACGCCGTCTTTGACCAGTTTGTAGTCCAGGGCATCGACCATGGCCTGCCAGCTGGCCTCGATGATGTTCTCGCTGACGCCGACGGTGCCCCAGACTTCGCTGCCGTCGCTGGACTGCAAAAGCACGCGCACCACCGAACCGGTGCCGTCGCCGCTGCTGAGCACGCGCACCTTGTAGTCGACCAGGCGCACCTGCTCGAGCTGGGGATAAAAGCGACCCAGCAGGCTGCGCAGGGCGGTGTCCATGGCGTGCACGGGGCCGTCGCCGCGGGCGCTGGTATAGGCCACCTCGCGATCGACGCCGATCTCCAGGCGCGCGCGTGTGGCCGCCGGCTCGCTGCCCTGGCTGTTTGCATCGAGCGAGGGTGAAGGGTCGGCAGCAGCTGCGAAGGCGATGTTCACCTCCAGATCGCGCAGCTGAAAGTAGTTGGGGCGCTGGCCCAGACTCTGCTTGACGAAGAGTTGAAAGGACGCGCCGGCGCTCTCGAATTGGTAGCCGACGTTTTCGAGCTGCTTGACGCGATCGAGGATGCGCTTGGTCTCGGGGGACTTGGCATCGAGCTCCAGGCCCAGCTCCTTGGCCTTGAGCTGCACGTTGGCGCGGCCGGAGAGATCCGACAGCAGGATGCGCCGGTGATTGCCCACGGCCTCGGGATCGATGTGCTCGTAGGTGCGGCTGTCTTTCTTGATGGCGTCGACGTGCACGCCGCCCTTGTGGGCGAAGGCGCTGCGGCCCACGTAGGGCTGGCTGGCCCAGGGGGTGCGGTTGCTGATCTCATCGACGGCGCGGGCCACGTGCCGCAGCTGGCTGAGCTGCTCGGGGCGCACACAGTCGATACCCATCTTCAGCACGAGCGCCGGCAGGATCGAGACCAGGTTGGCGTTGCCGCAGCGTTCGCCGTAGCCGTTGATGGTACCCTGGACCATGGTGGCGCCGGCCTCGACGGCCGCCAGCGTATTGGCCACGGCCAGCTCGGCGTCGTTGTGGGTGTGGATGCCGATGGGCGCCTGGCAGCGGCCCAGGGCATCGCGCACGGCTGCGGTCAACGGGCCGGGCAGGGTGCCGCCGTTGGTGTCGCACAGGATCAGAAACTCGGCGCCGCCGCGCTCGGCTGCGGCCAGGGCGGAAAGGGCGTAGTCCGGGTCGTCGGCGTAGCCGTCGAAAAAGTGCTCGGCATCGAAGAAAACCCGGTCCACCCGCTGCTTTAAATAGGCGACCGAGTCCTCGATCAGCTCCAGATTTTCCTCCGGACTGATGCGCAGGGCGGCGGTGGCCTGGAAACGCCAGCTCTTGCCGAACAGCGTCAAAGTTGGCACCTCGGCGCGCAGCAGGGCCTGCAGATTCGGATCTGAATCGCAATTGATACCGGCGCGGCGGGTGGAGCCGAAGGCGGCCAGACGGGCGTTTTTCAGGGGCAGCGTGCGGGCGGCCTCGAAGAAGGCCTCGTCGCGCGGATTGGAGCCGGGCCAGCCGCCTTCGATATAAGAAACGCCGAGGGAATCGACCAGCTGGGCGATCATCAGCTTGTCGGCCACCGACAGCTGCACGCCCTCACCCTGGGTACCATCGCGCAGACTCGTATCGTAAATGATAACGCCCATTACAGGGATTCTGAGTGGGAAAAGGGGGGACGGCGAAGTTGGAGCGAGGCGCGCTTGAAAACGGGGGCGCCGGGCGCTCTCCACCCCACAGACGTTGGCGCCTGGTGGATGCCAGCGGTAACAGTAGTGGCGAGGGTAGCCCGGATCAAGTTGCAGGCGGCTGTACAGAAGGCGCCGCTTGGCGCATGGTCAGCCGGCAGCCGGCGGCAGGGCGGTGTCGCTGGAGCCACGACAACCCCGCCGCCGTCGCTCACGAGCAGCACCCTGAGCCCCCGCTTCACCCACGACGTCGAACTCGCGCCCTACACCACCCTGGAGTTGGGGGGCCGGGCGCGGCATTTCTGTCGGGTCCGCGACGAAGCGGGGCTGCGCGAGGCGGTCGAGTATGGGCGCGCCCGGGGCTGGCCGCTATTGGTACTCGGCGGCGGCAGCAACCTGGTCATCGCCGACGCCGGCTTCGACGGCCTGGTGCTCGAGATCGGGCTGCGCGGTCGCGGTCTGGAGCGCGACAGCGAAGCCGCCGGCGTCGCGCTGCTAACGGCGGCTGCGGGTGAATCCTGGGACGGGTTGGTCGCCTACTCCGTGCAGCAGCGCCTTGCGGGTCTCGAGTGCCTCTCGGGCATCCCGGGGCGTGTGGGCGCCGCGCCCATCCAGAACATCGGCGCCTACGGCCAGCAGCTCTCCGACAGCCTCGAAAGCCTACGCGTGCTCGACTGCGACGCGCTCGAGGTGCGAGAAATGGCGGCCGCGGAGTGCGAGTTAGGCTATCGCCACAGCCGCTTCAAGCGCGAACCGGGGCGCCATGTGGTGCTCGCGGCGCGCTTTGCGCTGCGTCCGGAGGGGGCGCCGAGCGTGCGCTATGCGGAGTTGCAGCGTTGGTTGGACGCGCAGGCGCCCGCTGGCAGCGGCAGGCCCGAACTGGCGAGCGTGCGAAGGGCGGTACTCGCGCTGCGACGGGCCAAGTCCATGCTGGCCGAGCCCGGCGACGAAAACCGCCGCAGCGCCGGGTCCTTCTTCCTAAACCCCGTGGTGGCTGAAGCCGAGGCCGAGCGGCTCTGCGAGGCGATGCTTGCGTCGGGCCTCATTGAGCGGGCCGACGCGATGCCGCGCTTTGCGGCCGAATCGGGCAAGGTCAAGCTGGCGGCGGCCTGGCTCATCGAGCGGGCGGGTTTCACCAAGGGTGAACACCGCGGGGCGGTCGGCATCTCCAGCGCGCATGCGCTGAGCCTGGTGCATCATGGGGGAGGCAGCAGTGCCGAGCTGCTATCGCTGGCGCGTGAGATCCGCGACCGGGTGCGCGAGCGTTTTGGTATCGCGCTGCGTCCGGAGCCGGTGTTCGTGGGCTTTGGCGACGACTTTGAGTTCTGAGGGGCGGCAGGGAAAGCTGCCAGGACGACTTTCGGCTGGAGGTTCGGGGCTGCGCGCACCGGGCCGCATACCAGCGTGCCGGCGACCACGCGTCGTGCCCAACCGGACTGGCACGCCGCGTCACGGCGAGCTTATTTCCGACCCACCTTGATCCTACTCTCTTCGTGGTGCATTGGGCAGGCGGTGTCCATACTCAGCTGCGTTTCGACCGCCCCGCGCCCGGAAGCCACGCCAAGACTTCGGCCGGCGCCATCAATTTCATACGAACACTCGCTCCGCGTTACGATGACTCGACCATCGCGGCCGTCCTCAATCACAATGGGCTGACCACTGGGAAGGGCAACTCCTGGAATCGCGCTCGCGTGGTGTCAGCACGACGCACCCACGACATCAAACCGACCGTCCAATCGCCGGCTTCCCTCGGCCTGCTGTCGTTGAAGAAGGCAGCCGAATACTGCGGCGCGAGCCAATCCACCGTGCACAAGCTGATCGACGCCGGCTTGGTGCACAACGAGCAGACGGTACCGCTGGCGCCCCTAGAAATCAGGAAGGACGACCTGGACTCCCACACCGTCCAATCGCATCTGAGAACCCTGCGAGCGACCGGAAGGCTGGATCTCAGGGGGGATGCAGCGACTTCGAGATGTGCCTGGCACGTTCTTCGCGGCCGAGGTTGGCGTGAAGGGTTCGCCCATGCCTTCGACGGAGCCTTCGGCCTTGGGCAGGGAGATTGCCCGGGGGGTCAAGGCGCTCCTGGGGGCG
>Ga0224501_10000158_pt1 | contig 66675 bp, 47 predicted proteins | sample SF_Oct11_sed_USG_4_FD_169105 | JGI IMG/M metagenome (GOLD analysis project Ga0224501, IMG submission 169105) | Sediment microbial communities from San Francisco Bay, California, United States - SF_Oct11_sed_USGS_8_1 | ecosystem: Environmental > Aquatic > Marine > Sediment | place: USA...
AGTTCGTTTGCTGTTTTCAAAAAATAAAAAGTTAAGTTATTGTTTTTCAATGATATTCCTTTAGTTTGTTTGTGAGTAGCTTATCGGGTTTGTATAGTTTGAATTGCAGATTTTTTTTGCACACGTTCGATTTTGTATAGTTTGTTTTCGCGTTTTAAAAAATTCTCTCCCATGTCTTTAATAGTTTGTTCCGGCGTTTTCATTTTTGCTTTTTTGCGTTTATCATGTATTTTCAACAACTTAAGAAAAAACACCTTTAGAATATTATCGTCATTACACGGCGTGTCATGACGTTTGGGTTCGGATGGGGTTTTCTGTGCGGATGACATAAACATGCGGGCATAATAGGATAATATTCCTGCTTTGTCAAGGCTCTGATGTCATCCCCGCGAAAGCGGGGATCTCTTTCCTTTACCCACCAGATCCCTGCTTACGCAGGGATGACAGTCTTTTTTTTACCACGAAGACACAAAGATCACTAAGTTTCACGAAAGGGTTTTTATCCCTGTCATTCCGACTTCGCTCGGAATGACAGAGGAGAGAGCAGTAGACCGGAATGACAATATTAAAGCTCAAAAGTTTAACCGCTTACGAAAACTTATTCCACCAACCCTTTTTCTTGGAATCAGGAACTTCGTTGATTATCTCGTAATCCTTATTAACAGGCACATCAGATTTTTTGTCAGTCTCGGGCTTCAATTTGGATTCCTTGTCCGCCTTGTCTTCGACGTCCAGATCATCATTTGAAGGCTTGCGCGGTTTGGCTGTTTTTCTTTTTGCAGATGCCTTTGGCTTTTTATCCTTGGTTTCTTCACCTTCACCTTTTTTATCGGCCTTGGCAGCTACCGAAGCATCATCGGCAGACTTGGGTGATTTACGCTGGTCTGTCTTTCTGGATTTGTCTTCTGCATCAGTATCAGGACCCGGTTTTTCGGCATTCTTCTCTGTATCTTCTGAACGATCCTGACTGATATTCTCCTGATTATTTCTGTCATTAGAATATCTTTTATTGCGTCCTCCGCGCCCTGATCTGCGTCGATTGCGGCCTCCTTCATTCTTGCCGTCCTCGCTATCGGAGTTTTGTTCTTTAGCTTCTGTAGAGTCTTCTGCTTCGACTTTATCAGCCGGCATAGAAACCTCAATTCTGTAATCCGAACATGCAATATCGTCATCAATGCGAATTAAAGCCTGAAAGCCGTAGCGTTTTTCGATTTCCGCCAAATTAGCGCGCTTATGATTCAAGATATAAAGCGCCACGCCTTTTGTCACATGGGCAATAATTTGGGAAGCGCGGCCTCTGATGCCCTCTTCTTCGATTGCACGCAGGACAATAATGGACATCGCATCAGACGTGCGGGTCAGCCCTATACCGTTACAGGATTTACACACTTCATATTGTGCTTCTGTCAAGCTTGGGCTGAGGCGCTGACGGGATAATTCCATCAAGCCGAAAGACGATATCCGCCCGACCTGAACACGCGCGCGATCCGGAGCCAGAGCTTCCTTCATTTTGCGCTCGACTTTTCCGTTATTACGGCGGTCTTCCATATCAATAAAATCAATAACGACCAAGCCGCCCAAATCACGCAATTTAAGCTGGCGTGCGACTTCCTGCGCGGCCTCCAAATTGGTTTTCAAGGCTGTTTCTTCAATATGGCGCCCTTTGGTTGCTTTACCGGAATTCACATCAATGGATATAAGAGCCTCGGTTGGATTAATAACCAGATATCCTCCCGATCTCAAATTCACAACAGGTTGACCTATTTCCTCGACCTGCGCTTCAACCTGATAACGGTTGAAAAGCGGTAATTGCTTATCTTCGTATTGAGTGACTTTTTTGACATGGGACGGGATCATCATTTTCATGAATTCCTTGGCCGCCTTAAAACCCTCATCACCGGAAACAATGACCTCATCAATATCCCGCGTATATAAATCCCGTACAGCGCGTTTAATTAAATCAGCCTCCTCGTATATTAAGGCCGGTGCCGAGGATTGAAGGGTTTGCTCGCGAATATTATTCCATAAGCGCATAAGATAACTAAGGTCGCGCTTAATCTCTGTCTTTGTGCGCGTTACACCTGCGGTGCGAACAATCACGGACATGCCTTTTGGAACTTCCAGACTTTTGACAATTTCGCGCATACGAGCGCGGTCTTTATGATTGGCAATTTTACGGCTAACGCCGCCTGCGCGCGGAGAATTAGGCATCAAAACACAGTAACGTCCCGGCAGCGATAAATAGCTTCCCACGGCCGCGCCTTTGTTCCCGCGTTCTTCTTTATTAACCTGAATAAGGACAATCTGACCGCGCTTAACAACTTCCTGAATTTTATATTTCCGACGCAGATTAAAACGGAAGCGCTGTTCCTCGTCTATTTCATCGCCACCGACAACTTCGACATTTGGATTGCTATTATTGCGACGACGACCGCCCCGACGACCGCCACGGCGGCCTCTATATCTCTTATAGTTATCCTCGGAAACTTCGTCGCCTGAGTTATCCTGTGACTGGGTTTCTTTATTATTTTCATCAGATTCACTGTCTTCAGAATCCTTTTCTAGGACTTCATCTTTGCTCTCTTCTTCGGAGTCTGTTACGTCTTCATTCTCCAGTGCTTCAATTTGTCCGCCGACTTCTTCAACGATATCTTCCTCAAATTCTTTCTCTGAAGATTCGTCATCGGAAACGGCTTCCTCCAATTGTTGCTCTTCTTCCTCGTCATGCTCTTTCAAAAGAGCTTCCTGCTCGGCCATTAAAGCTTCACGATCAGCGACAGGAATTTTGAAGTAATCGGGATGAATTTCCGAAAAGGGCAAAAAGCCGTGACGATTACCCCCAAAATTCACAAAGGCGGCCTGTAAAGACGGCTCAACTCTGGTCACTTTTGCCAGAAATATACTGCCCTTGAGAGGTTTACGGCTTTGGCTTTCATAATCATATTCAACAAGTTTATTACCATCGGTAACAGCAACCCGAACTTCTTCTTCATGGGTTGCATCAATCAACATTTTCTTAGACATTTAGTATTTCTCCACTCGAGCGAACAGCACAAAGCGCTACAATAAGCAGCGCAAGCGCCATAAACGCTTGTAATAATTTTCCAATCATTTAATGCTTACAGCTCGGCGGAACCTAATATAAAAACCCTTTTATTAAACGCAAAGCCGCATGCATAAAAAACCTTTTTTAACTCTACACTCTTGGCTTTATTTACACAATGTAAAAAGCATTCGTCATACAGTTTTTTGATTTTTTTGAGATTAAGAGAAAACCCCATCAGAACCAGAGGCTTTTTTTTGGCTTATTCGTTAGACGCGAATTTCATACCATCCGCTAGCTCAGCATATTGCTGCTTAATCGAAGCCACAACGCTTTTGAATTTCTGCAACTCTCCAGCCGCCAGCTTTTCACCCGTAGGCAAATCGAGACGGTTAGGATTAACCTGCCTTCCATCTTTCAAGACCTCATAATGCAAATGCGGGCCCGTAGAGCGTCCTGTTGTTCCGACATAACCGATGATTTCACCTTGTGTCACACGTGAGCCTTTGGATAGATTTTTCTTAAAGCCTTTCATATGGGCATAGGCTGTTTTCATAGAACCGTTATGGCGAATGCGGATATAATTTCCATACCCTCCGTTGCGTCCGATATATTCGATTACACCATCACCTGCTGCATAGATAGGTGTTCCACTAGAAGCCGCAAAATCCATACCTTTATGCATTTTGTTATAGCCCAGAACAGGATGGCGGCGCATACCGAAACCTGAAGACACACGCGCTCCGTCAATCGGTGTTCTCATAAGAAATTGTTTGATGCTCGTGCCGTCTTCCGTATAGTAGTCATAATGTCCGTTATCCTTTTTGAAACGATATACGGGATTGCTTTTACCGCCGACAATCAAATTAGCATAAAGAATATCACCATATTTAGCAAAATCGCCATCCTGCGTTTCATATGTCTGATAAAAGACTTCTATTTTATCACCTGTACGGATATCGCGCTGGAAATCGACTTCGTAAGAATAGATACGGATCATATTAGCAACCACAGAAGCCGGGACACCCGCCTTAGCAGCAGAGCCATAAAGTGAATTTTGAATAGAAGCTTTAGCAATCTGATTTTTTAAAATGATCTCTTTTTCCTCAATAAAAGACCTAAAATTGCCTTCTCCAAGTTTCTCGACGATAACCTCGCGTACGGAATCAGTCTTAAGTTTGAGTTCTGATAAAGACCATCCCTCATCAACAGGCTCAAGATCCAAAGAAATAGCTTGTCCGGCCTTTATTGAGCGCGGATTATAGTTTTTTGACAAGGCTTTCACAATATTATAGGCCTCGGCACCACTAATTCCATTATCCTGTAAAACCCCTCCTATAGTCTCCCCTGTGCCTATTTTTACGATTTCCGTTTTTGGTTCCGGCGGGGTAGAAATCCTTTGTACAGTGTAACTTCCATGCGCTCTCATATTCTGATCGCTTTTCAGAATATAATCGACTTTTGCAGTGGTCAGGTTCTCGTTTTCATCCGGTATATTAACCAAAGGCTCAACAATATCCTGTTTTTGCTTGGGAATGTCTCTCGTTAATTCTTCTTCGTAAACGCGCTCAGATTTAGACATGGACGCCAGCTTTATTTCAAGCTGCCTTAAGTTCTCCTTCGCAGCATAAGCCACTGCATCATTTGAAAACGCTACGGATGTGTTGCTAGAGCCAACAAAGCCAGTCGCCGCGAATAAGACAATCGCTGCTGAACTTGCTACGTAACGAACGCGAAGCTTGTTATTTTTTGTCAGAAAATAACGGTGACGCAGGCGGAAAACCCTGTGTAATGCCGTATAATTTTTAATATGTTCTAATGTATCCAAAACCAATTTCCAGTTTTTACGACCCTAAATGGCCTAAGCACTATATGTACGCAATATACTAAAGATACCCTGTTCCGGTTTATAAAAAGTTACTAAAACCAAATAAAACCGAATTTTTTGAAACTCTTACTGCAAATATTCATAAAGTACTGGAAAGATATTTTCCATATAAAAATTAATAAACTCGATTTAATAACCACATTCCTTTGTAATGGCCTGATATGCACCACCTGAACCCTTTAAACTAAAAGTATCAGTTGTCAAGGTCCCACGCTTAGATGTTCCCTTAACTACCATATCTGATCCCTTCTGAATAGCCGTTGCCAAAGCAGCGTCAGACTCGGCATCCGGCGTCCAAGCCGTATCACCTTGCGTAAAAAGCGGATATTTTTTACCACTAATTGTCACACTTGCATCACTGCCCGGCTTATAGGTGTAGCCTGTTATATAGCTGAAGACATCCTTGGTATTTTGTGACGGCCGATGCGTAATCAGAGCAAAAACTTCATCGCGCTTTGTGTATTTTCCTTGCGCTTTTTTAGGAACACTAACCATGTAACAGACTTTCTGACCGCGCTCGGTCAGGACGTATGCTGTCCAGTCACCAAAGACACCAACCTCCCTTGGCTCCGCCGCATAAGCATTCGATGAGAAGATCAAAGCCATGACAGCTATCAAAACCGGAAATATAATCTTTTTAATGCCCATTTTATCTCACAAATTTTTATCAATTAATCGCACGTTTCCAATAGAATTGTAGTGAATATATATTCGACAACAAAACAAAAATAGCAAAAATTATGATTCATCCACATGAGCGCCATGTGCTTTTACGAAGTCCGGCAAATCGAATACTGTAAACAACCGCCAGAACCAAGGCCATTATAAACCAAAATGAGGCATAATGCATGTGATTATTGTTAGGTCGGACAAAAATATTTGTCGAGATCGGATATTTTTCTAATTGTTTGCCGTTCTTTTCCTCGTATAGCACCAGATCAATAAGGTTCTCTATATTCCGGCTTGCCCTAATATTCTTATAATCAAGGCGAAACCATTCTTCTTTTTCCGGATTATTATCGGGGACAAACATATTATCTTTATACGGTGCCATCATAATACCGGTTATTTTTTGTCTTTCCGCGCCGGATATTTCTTTGTCTATATCATAATCTGCGGGTACCCAGCCGCGATTAACCAGTATGACGACATGACTGTTTTCTTCTATTTTAAACGGCGTAATCAAATGATAGCCGGGCATCTTGTCATAAACACGCGGCCCTAAAAGCAAAGACTTATCAGGCTCGAAACGCCCCATCAGATAGCCGCGCCTTACCCCGTAATCACTTTTAAAATAATTTTGATCCTTTAGAAACTCAGCTAAATTCCTTTCTTCAGCATCAATTTCGTATTCCTTGTTGATTGCCTCCAATATTCCTGATTTCCAGTGCATACGGTTAATTTGCCATACTCCGAGATAACTCAGAAATACAAAGCCCAGAACGCTAAAAATTGTAGCCCAAAACGGCAATTTCATTTCCAGTCTCCGGGCCTGTATTTATATTGTAGGGCAATGACATAGGACTTCAGGGGTTTAAGCAGAACCAGCGTAATGACAAGTGCGCAGACACTCCAGATTACAACATGGACCCATAGCGGCGGAGCAAAGGCAACTTCGAAGATCAATGCCAAGGGCACAAGCAAAAATCCGAGCAGAAAAATCAGGAATACAGCAGGACCATCGGCGCTATCGTTTTTGCTGAAATTTAAACCGCACCCCTCGCATTTCTCACAAAGATCAAGGCTCAGACCACCTTTATAGAGGCTGCCCATGCCGCATTTCGGACATTTACAGGACAAAGCTGATTTAAGTGGAGAAAGGCCTTCGGGAGTATCCAAAACTTTCTCCTTTACCTGTTTTATTCAGGACGCAGATCCATCGCCAATTCTTGACCACCCCACCAGTAGACTGCGGCAAAAAGGAACAGCCATACCACATCGACAAAATGCCAGTACCAAGCGGCAGCCTCGAAGCCGAAATGTTGTTCCGGTGTAAAATGACCTTTAATGGTGCGCAACCAACACACAAAAAGAAAGATCGTCCCGACAAGAACATGAAAACCGTGAAAGCCTGTCGCCATATAGAAGGTTGAGGCATAAACACCATCTGTGAACGCAAAATGCGCATGCATATATTCATAAGCCTGGAAGCTTAAGAACATAGCGCCGAGAAGAACCGTAATTCCCAAAGCCTTAATAGCCTGATCATTTTTTCCATCAAGAATGGCATGATGCGCCCATGTCACCGTACAACCGGAAAGTAAAAGGATCATGGTCATCAGGAAAGGCAAATCAAAGGCCTCAATCGTATGAATATTGGCAGGCGGCCAGATAAATCCTATGGCATCGGTCGGGAAAAATGCCGCATTAAAATAGGCCCAGAAAAATGCCACGAAGAACATAACCTCGGAAGCGATAAACAACGCCATTCCATAACGCATACCGATCATGGCTATGGGGGTGTGCGCTTTTTCGGTCACGGCTTCGAACAAGACGTCTTTCCACCAGAAAAACATCACCAGAAGCACGGCTACCAACCCTGCAAAAACGCCATTCAGGCCCACTTTAACACCATCTACGCCTTTTTCGGTATCGGCAAATAAAGTAACATCATGCATATACATAATTGCGCCCGTTGCCAGAATCCCCCCGGCTATTGAGCCGATAAGCGGCCAGATGCTAGGGCGTACAAGGTGATAAGGGTGGGGTTTTCCGGTTGTCGTATATTCGATGTTTTCAGCCATAATTATAACTTCTTGTTTAAAAATTGTTGCTTTAGCCATTTCTATAAAGAAATTGGATAGGAAGGTACAGGAGAATTTTAGGCAAAAGGTCTGTTTTTTTCAAGGGGTCAAGCCAAACGAGCAAAGTATTCCCCTGTTATCATTTCACTTACTCTCATAAATTTCTTCCATAGCTTTATCCAGCCCCTCGGATTCACTGTGAAAGAAGCTGTAAGACAGAGTTATAGTTGTTACATCATCCATTAACTCGTTCTCATCGATTTTAGGATCAACAAAGAATAATACAGGCATATTCACTTTTTGTCCGGGCTGCAGGACTTGCGAATCAAAGCAAAAACACTGGATTTTGGTGAAATATTTTCCGGCCTTAAGAGGGGTAACGTTATAAACAGCCATGCCTGTTATGGGTTCATCCCCATTATTTTTGGCAATAAAATTGATAAAACCGCGAGCCCCAACCTTAAGCTTTATAGATTTTTTCTCAGGCTTAAAATCCCAAGGCAAATTTCTGGCTGTATTAGAGTCAAAGCGGATTGTAACCTCGCGCTCAAGTATAGTCTCCGGCAGAATCTCGGCTTCTTGCGTTGTCCCTGCAAGACCCGTCACGCGGCAAAACATATTGTAAAGCGGCACTGAGACAAAAGACAGCCCGATCATAGCAATTACTACACCCAAGACAATCAATCCTGCTCGCCTGTTTTTGGCGATCAGTACTTCGTCATATGTATTGTTATCCGGCTTTGAATTGTTACTTGTCATATAGTCATTTCCATTTATTTTTGCACAGCGTTATTCGTCACTCACGTATGTTTTATACGCTTCGCTCCTCATGCCTTGTGCACAAACAAAGCGAAACGACTATAGTTTAAGGACCTTTATATCATAAAAGACATATAAGCCCTAAACTTGGTAAAACCAAGCAGAAGTCAAAAAATTTATATGATTATGGTGTTATTCGAAAGGATTGCTGTCAAATTCAGGCGCATCTTCGGGCATAATAACCTTACGGTTCTTTTCTTCGCCAGAATCGTCAACAGAAGCAGGTATTTCTTTTTCCTGAACACCCATTGCATCTGCCGCATCAGCCATTTTTTCTTCAGTTTCCTCTTCCTCGCCGGCAGGTTCTATAGTCGTGGCATTGCCTTTAGATGAAGCAGTTTTTTCTTCTGATGCTTCTTTCAAAGATGCGGATTCATCCTCATCTTCAGGCATTGTCTCTTTGTCTTCTTTATTATTATTTTTACGCTTTTCAGCCTCTGCTTCACGCTCTTTCCGTCTGGCTTCACGCTCTGCCTCGCGCTCTTTCATTCTGGCTTCGCGGTCAGCCTCACGCTTCTTTTTCATTTCTTCGCGGCGGGTTTCGCGTTCCATATCCCGTTTTTTCTGAGCTTTTTCTTTATCTTCCTTGTTAGCTATTTCTTCATAGCTCTTCGCAAGATTGACACGATAACGCTCAATAGCTTCCCATTGCGGCTTAGAATAAGCCTCTCTGCGAGCCTCCATACTTTTTGTAAATCTCATAGAATTAAGCATATAATCTATCTGCCTTTGATAGATATCACAATATCCCCCGACAAGTGGAACCTCCCCTTCAGTGGCTTTTCCGCAAGGGCTTACAATATTACTATTAACGCTATTCCCTGCCAAACCCTGCTCAGGAAAGGCAAAAACAACCATAAGAAAACTGAAAACAAGAGCGCGAATGCGGCTATTCATAGTTAAAACTCCAATATTCATACTATCACATCAATCACTTTACACTATATTTTTACAATAATCAAAACTTCTGTTTATAGCTCTTGCCCCTCATCAAAGCGTTCCATTGTTAAGGGACCAAATGATTGTACCGTAGCCATTATTTCCATTCGGTTAACATTGAAGTGAGGCGGCAGGCACGCACTCCATGTTACAGCTTCGGCCACATCCTCGGCTGTCATGTTATTAGTATTGTCATAAACCGCATCTGCCCTTGCTTTATCGCCTTTAAAACGCACTTCGGAAAATTGGGTTTTGATAGCGCCCGGCTCGATATTAGTAACCCTGACTTTTGTCCCTGTCAGATCGGCGCGCAGACACATGGAAAATTGTTTTACAAATGCTTTGCTCGCACAGTAGACATTTCCGCCCGGATAATAGTAATTACCGGCTATAGAGCCTATATTGATAATATGGCCCTTTTGATTAGCCACCATGACAGGGAGAATAAGCCTTGTCATCTGTACCAGCGCCGTATTATTCACGGCAATCATGGTTTCCCAGTCCTCAATTTCGCATTTATACGCCGGATCAAGACCAAGTGCCAATCCAGCGTTATTGATAAGCAGATCAATATTTTTAAACTCTTCGGGAAGATTTGAGATTGCCTCGGACATGCCCTCTTTATCCTTCATGTCAAAAGCGGCAATATGGGTTGTAGCCTCTAGCTCGTTTTGAAGGGATTCCAGTTTTTCGCGGTTGCGTCCGATCAGGATCACCTTCGAGCCAAGCGCTGCAAAACGCTGAGCGAAGGCCTTACCAAAATCTCCTGTAGCACCTGTAATCAGGACAGTTTGCGGGATATATTTTTCAAGCGGCATCAGCCTTGCCCGCTCATCTTTATGATGCTAACGGCAAATACTAAGGCAACAAAAGCAAAAATAAGCGCTAAAACAGCCCAGTTCTTTTTGGCTTTTTTCTTATGAAGTTCACTATGCGGCATCAATCATCACCATTAAAAAAAGTGCAAATAAATAAAAGATCGAATATTTAAACATAATTCTCGCAGGTTTTAAATCCTCACTTTTCAGGACTTTGACAGCAGCTCCGATAAAGACAAGGCTCAACAGCGTTGCAATCAAGCCATAAAATAATCCGGCTGTTCCAAGAAAGTAAGGGGAGAGGGCTATAGGCATCAAGACCAAAGTGTAACATAGCATTTGTGTTTTTGTATGATGCGCGCCGTGTGTAACAGTCATCATCGGAACGTTAGCACGTTTGTAGTCTTCATTAGCAAACAGGGAAAGCGCCCAGAAATGAGGCGGTGTCCAGAAAAATATAATCGCAAACAAGGCTATGGACGCAAGTGTAACATCCCCTGTTACAGCGGCCCATCCCACCATTGGAGGGAAAGCTCCTGCCGCACCACCAATGACTATATTTTGCGGCGTTGAACGCTTAAGCCACATTGTATAAATCACGACATAAAAAAAGTTGGCAAAGGCCAGTATGCCTGCCGCCATCCAGTTCAAAGCCAGCCCCATCAGCATCACAGAAAAGAAGGAAAGAACAAGACCAAAGGTCAATGCTTCGTCGGAATCAATGCGGCCCATTGGAATCGGGCGGCCTCTTGTCCTCTTCATAATGGCGTCAATATCGCGATCATACCACATATTGATGGCTCCGGCAGCGCCTGCATTAATCGCCAGACACAGCATCGCAATAAGGGCCAGAACAGGATGCATAGACTCAAAGCCCGGCGCGACAACCATACCTGCAAATCCGGTAAAAACCACAAGGCTCATCACACGGGGTTTTAAAAGATCAAAGAAATCCGAAACACGGGATTCCCTATCTAAACCCTTTGTATTTTGTATAATTATTTCGCTCATAAGGTCTATGTATCATATCTGTCGAAAAGGTCACGTAAAAATTTGTTACACGGCCTTCGTCATTCCCGACAAATGAAGCGAAGCTGAATGCTGATCGGGAATCCAGAACAATATGCGTGCAGGCAAAGCCTGCACAGTTTTTCTGGATCCCCGCCGTTTTACCTGCCTTCGCTTAGGCTCAGGCAGAGCGCGGGGATGACGGGCTTTTAAGAAATTCTATGCTGCTTTTTTAACAAGCTGTTCTTCTACATAATTTTGCAAGGCTTTATAATCCGTCTTGCCGCTGCCCAGAACCAGCATTTTATCAATCGCTAGAATCGTTTTTGGCACAGATAATTCCGAAATGCCGTTTTCACCGGCATATTTGGAAATATCAGGGCGCTTGGCCTTTTTGCATGTGGTCACGAGAATAATCTGCTCTCCTTTTCTGGCATCGGGGATAGCCACAACGGCATGGTCTTGATCAGGATATATTTTAGTGAGCATCGCTTCGACACTGGTGAGTGAAACCATCTCACCTGCAATTTTAGCAAAGCGCTTTGCGCGGCCCAGAATTTTGATATAGCCTTCCTCGTCAAAACTGACGATATCGCCTGTATCATACCAACCATCTTCCGGCGGCTGGAGCACGCCTGGATTATCTTCCTTGTAATAGCCGAGCATAACATTAGGACCTTTTACATACAGGCGGCCGCCCTCCTCAACGCCTGGAACATCTTCAAGGCGATATTCAATACCTGATAAAAGTCTGCCGACAGACCCGTCCTTCATATGCATGGGTGAGTTCAGCGCCAAGGCAGGGGCGGTTTCTGTTGCGCCGTACCCTTCTAAGATTCGTACACCAAATCTGTTGGCGTATAGTTCTTTGGTTTCTTCTTTCACGCGTTCAGCTCCGGCAAAAATATAACGCATTTTGTAAAAATCGTACGGGTCGGCTTTACGCGCATAACCATTGAGAAAAGTATCCGTACCGAACATGATGGTTGCATTGGAAGAGTACACAAGCTCCGGCACAATGCGGTAATGTAGCGGGCTGGGGTATAAAAACGTACGTACGCCAGACAGTACAGGGAGAAGCGTACCTCCGGTCAGACCAAAGGAATGGAACATAGGCAGGCAGTTAAAAACGATGTCCTGACGATTGAAATCTACGCGGCTGGAAAGCTGTACGATATTGCTCATCAAATTCGCATGAGAGAGTACGACTCCTTTGGGCGCCCCTTCAGAGCCAGAGGTGAATAATATGACAGCCGGATCATGGGGATCGGCTTTTTGGCGATTATGTATGTGGCGCGCGAAACGCGTACATAGAAATCCGTATAGTTTGTCCATTGGCTCCAGATTATCGAGAATATCTTCCAGATAAATAATTTTGACTTTTTCCTCCATCCCTTCGATCAAATCTTCGAGCCTGCCCATTTTTACAAAATTGCGGGAGGTTATGACGGTTTTTATCCGGGCGGACTCACAGGCCGATAAAATCGGTTTTGCCCCGACCGAGAAGTTCAGCATAGCAGGAACCCGTGCATAGGCCTGCAAAGCAAAAAACGTGACCAGACCGCCGCAAGATGTCGGCATAAGCAGACCCACAGCCTCGCCCTTTTGGGTTTGGGCAGCAAGCTTTTTACCCAAGACAAGCGAACCTCTGACCAGTTTTTTGAACTTCATAGGCTTGCGCGCGACGTCCTCGGCAATGATCGCACGATTGCCATTCACATGACGCGCTTTCATCAAAGCCTGATAAAGGGTTTGCTCGCGGTCTTTGGTAATAAACATCATTTCTTCCATGATGTCATATAGTTTGCGGCCTGCAGCGGCACGTCTTTTCCGGCCTTTAATGTCCTTGGGAAGATCAAGTTTTTGCGGCTCAAGAATTGTAATTGTAATTTTTGGGAAGGTCCGCAAAGGCACGCGTCCCTTTAACCTTGAAAATGGTGTATGCTGCACGCCATCGAGCCTTATGGGTAAAATCATAGACTCTGTTTTATCGGCGATCATACCCGGCCCGTCATAAACTTTCATCAATGAACCTGTTTCTGTCAGGCGGCCTTCGGGGAATATGACGCAATGCTTGTCCTTGGCGACTTCACGCATCAGGGATTTGATCGAAAACGGATCGGCCGGATTAAGAGGGAAAGCCTGTACGAGTTTCAAAAAAGGGCTTACCCAGAACCATTCGGCGACGAAGCTGTTCACGGCGAACATGGGCTTACCCGGAAGGAAGGCCGCAAGCAGGGCTGCGTCCAGATAGGAAACATGGTTACTGACGATGATCGCCCGTTTTCCCGCTTTTTTGAGATTTTCTGTGCCTTTGATTTCGACCTTATAGAGAAACTTTAGTGTAACTTGCATAAAAGTTTTGAGCAGGTATTCCGGCAAAAGCTGGCAGATATAAAGTGCCACTACAAGATTGGCCAGACCAAAAAGTCCGAAAATAGCAGAGATGGAAAAGCCCAGCTTAAGAAGTATAGCGCATACCACAGAAGCACTTACGACAAAGGCTGAATTTAAAATTGCACTGGCCGCCAGGATTCGGGATCGGGATTTTTCCTGCGTTTCGTGTTGTATGATGGCATTGAGCGGCACGACAAATAAACCTGCGCAAATGGAAATCAGGAAAAGATCGATAATGATTCGCCAATTGCCAAAAGACGATATAAACGCCATTAAGCCAATCAGATTTGCATCACCTCTATTGCCGGAGTGAAACGCCCCTGCAAAAAACAGGTCGATTGCGAAAACCGAAATTCCAAGTACAGCCGCAGGAACGTACAAAGCTTCGGTGCGCCCTTTGAGAAGTTTATCATTCAACAGCCCGCCAATGGCTATCCCTATCGAAAACAGGACAATAAAAAATGCAAATACCTCGTTCGAAGCCCCAACCACGTATTTTGTGTAATTGGGAAGCTGGGAGAGGAAAAGTGCCCCCATAAACCAGAACCACGCCACGCCTAAGGCTGATTCAATGACACTGCGGCGTCCTTTAAGTAGTTGATCAAGGATATTCCATGTCTGGGTGAAGATATTATAGCTGATTTTGAGCTTCGGGTCTCCGGCCTTGGCTTCCGGAATTTTAAGGCTCATGTAATAGCCGCCTATGGCGACAGCGACCATCATAACCGCAACAATATAGATCCCTGCTGTCCATAAGACACAAACAGATCCTATAATTGTGCCCACCAAAATTGCCAGAAATGTGCCTGTACTCAAAAGCGCGTTCCCGCCTATCAGTTCATCGTCTTTCAAGTGTTGCGGCAAGATGGAATATTTGCTTGGTCCGAAAAAAGCTGATTGCGCGCCCAGTAAAAACAGAGCGAGAAAAGACAGGTTTATTGAAGACGTGATCAAAGCCAAAGCTCCGACCACGGCAATGCCTATTTCGACCAGCTTAACTTTTTGAATGACCTTTTCTTTGGGGTATTTATCGGCATATTGTCCGGCCAGAGCGGAAAACAGGACAAAGGGCAGGATAAATATGCCTGCGGCCAATGTGGTTAGAACAGTTACATCCTGCTCTGGCATCTTGAGCTTTATTGCGATGATGTAGAGTAAAAGAGCCAGAAAGGCGTTCTTGAACAGATTATCGTGAAAGGCGCCCAGAAATTGGGTTATAAAAAGCGGCCAAAAACGGCGATCTTTGAGCAAAACAAATTGACTTTGATGCATAGTGCAAACCCTTATTTGCTATTTCCTAATGTCCAGCGGTGCAAAACCTCATAATTAGTGGCCTCCACTAAGGGTACCCATCAGATGCGAGTTGATCATGAAATGCACAGCTATCCCCGCAGCATATCCCAGAGCAATCACAGGTGTCCATTTCAAATGACCAAAAAATGTATATTTGCCTCTTGCTGTTCCCATCAGGGCCACACCGGCGGCAGAACCAATCGAGAGAAGTGATCCTCCTACACCGGCGGTCAATGTTATGAGCAACCATTGGAAATGATCCATCTGCGGATCCATCGTCAAAACAGCAAACATAATCGGAATATTATCGATAAGAGCCGATATAACACCAAGGATTATATTGGTGACACTATCGCCCATATGGCCATAGAGCGCATTGGACATTAACTCCAGATAGCCAAGAAAGGCCAGCCCGCTTACGGAAAAAATCACACCAAAGAAAAACAGCAATGTATCCCACTCGGCAGCCGCAACATTATCAATAATATTGTAATTATTATCCCGATATTTGCTGTGATGACGGACGAACCATGCATGTATCATCAACAAGGACATTCCTGTCATCATACCAAGAAAAGGTGGCAGCCCAAAAAATTGTTCCAGACTAATAGCCATGGCTATTGTAAAAATTCCAAGGGCTATGATTGTTTTGGCCCCATAACGTAATCTTGTGTTTTTCTCAAGCGGGGCGGGCTTATCCGTGCTTACAAAGAAACTCATTATTGTTGCGGGAACAATAAAACATGCGACTGATGGTAAAAACAAGGCAAAGAACTCGAAGAATTCGACATTTCCGGCCTGCCAGACCATAAGCGTTGTGATGTCTCCAAAGGGGCTGAAAGCGCCGCCTGCATTTGCAGCACATACGATGTTTACACAGGCCAATGTAATGAATTTTTTATCGTTGCCGGCAACCGCCATAACAACCGCACCCATAACAAGGGATGTCGTCATATTATCGGCTATGGGCGAGAGAAAAAAGGCGATAATACCTGTGGCCCAGAAAAGCTGGCGCAGGGACAAACCCGCCTGCACGAGTTTATCTTTTAAGACCTCGAAAACTTTTCTGTCCTCAAGCGAACTGATATAGGTCATAGCCGCTAAGAGAAACAGCATCAAAGCGGCAAATTCCTCAAGGCCATGCATAATAGCTGCATGCATATCATCATGCGTTACACCGTAAGAAGGCGCAATAATCCCGATACATATCCAGATAAGACCCGCACCAAGCATTACAGGCTTGGATTTGCGCATATGGCTATATTCCTCGGCCAAAACCAAACCGTATGAGAGGACAAAGATAATAATTGCCACTATGCCCATAGGCGCCCATCCGGCATAAATGCTGTGCACAGCTTCATGCGACACATCGGAAGAATTTTCAGAGGAAAATGCAAGTACAGGAAATACTGTGCATGATAAAAATATTATGAAAGCTGATAATGTTCTTTTCATTTTTTATGACTATGTCTCTTTAATCTAATTAAGTTCTTTAATGATTTGCCGTTTTTCGGCAAAAATCATTTGCCCAGTCTTTAACTACAGTATCTATGGTATGAAATAAAGAGTCTAAGTAGACTGACAACAGATTTACCCTTATTTGCGTATAAGAAAATATTTCCTGATCTACAGGAACACGTTTTTAACTGTCTCGTCTGATTTTTTCCAAGAAACTCTGCACCGCCTCATTAACCGAGGATGATAAAGTCTTAACCTCATCCGCAGAGCTACTAACTGTCGTCGCAGCAACTTTAGTATCTTTTGACGCAGACTGAACATTATGGATTGCGCTTGTAACTTGCTGTGCAGCTTGCGATACCTCAGAGATAGAGCGGGTAATTTCGGCGATAACGGCATTTTGTTCTTCTACCGCACTTGCCGCATTGGCGGACAAACCATCAATATCAGATACACCTTCAATAATTTCCTGCATGGCCTTAACAGACGCTTGTGTTGCTTCTTGTATTTGACTGATGCGCTGCTCTATTTCCTCGGTCTTATGGCTGGTTTCATTGGCCAGTTTTTTGACCTCGTCTGCCACAACAGCAAACCCCTTACCAGCTTCGCCCGCGCGCGCTGCCTCGATGGTAGCGTTTAGAGCCAGCAAGTTGGTCTGCTTGGCGATGCCTTTAATCGCGAAGACAACTTCACCAATATTTTCGACAAGTCCGTTAAGCTCATTGACTTGCTTGCTTGTATGGTTGGCGCTGCCTGCCGCCTCGCTGGCTTTGGATGCCACATCTTCAACCTGACGGGATATTTCCTGCGCACTGGCCGTCATTTTCTCGGTTGCAGATGCGACTGTGTTCACATTCACACTTGTTTCTTCGGAAGCCATCGCAACGGACTCGCTTGATTCTGTTGCATTCTGCGCTGTAGTCTGAAGCGTAGCAGAAGCTCCCTGCAGACTTTCAGAGGCAACAGCAAGACTACGAATCGTGCCGCCAATTTGTTCATCGAATTGCTTGGCAATATCCCTCATGGTCTGCTTACGCTCTTCCTGCACGCGTTTTTCCGAAGCTTCTTGCTCGGCTTTCAGGCGCTCTGTTTCCTTACCATTTTGTTTAAATATCTCGACGGCGGACGCCATCTCTCCGATTTCATCACCTCGACCAATACCCGGAACAACAGCATCGTAATCGCCATTTGCAATTTTAGCCATAACATTGGTCATTTCCAAAATTGGGCTTGAGATACTTCGCGAGATAAATACTCCAATCAAGGCAATTATGATTGATCCCAAAAAAACAGATATTAAAGCCATCATTTTCATATTTTTAATGGGCGCCATAATTTCAGAATAATCTTTTTCGGCAAGGATGACCCAGTGCGTTCCCATAAAATCAAAAGGTACATAGGCAGAAAGAACTTGGATACCCTCGTAATCAGCACCATCAATCGTGCCCCTTTTTCCAGACAAGCCAATCTTTACTGCTTCGTTATCAGTTTTAAATTTTTCAGCCAGAATAGTCTCTTCATCTTTGCCAAGACCGTTTCTCTCAGCACTTAGATTGTTCCGCATTAGCCCGTCTTCACCGACAATATAAGTTTTGCCGGTATTGCCCATGCCATGATGAGCTTTACCGGACTCGTTTTTAATCTCCATAATACCGTCAATCCGGCCAATGGGCATCTGGAATATGAGAGCTCCGGCAAAGTCTCCTGCCTCATTAAGTATTGGCTGGGAGATAAACGCTGCAGGAGCACCGTTAGATGGTGAATAAGGTCTAAAATCAAAAAATGTCTGTTTATCTTTTGATTGCGCTTTTGTCCGGGCTGCTTTGAATGCTTTGGCCAGATCTGTATTGTCATATTCCCCATCAAGCATGTTTGCGGCGTAATCCAACTCCTTGAACACTGTGTAAACTACGTTTCCGTCCCTATCGATCAGAAAGACATCATAGTAATCATGCGCCATCATCAGGTGACGGAACCATGGGTGGTGTTCTGCGTGGACTTGGCTGTATAGGGATCCGTCAGGCGCGTAATCAAGCTTTTCTTTACTACCTATGGAATGCGGATTGTTTTCGATATATAGTTCCTTAAGTCTGGCCTCTTGCCTAACAGCCAAATCATCCCAACCTTCTTTGAAATCGTATAAGGCCTGGCGTACATAATGATTTTCAGCCATTACTGACAAATCTTCCTCAATCGACCTTAGATATACGTGGAGTTGCCTAGACCGCGCCTCTGCTATTGCCTCAAGTTTTTCTGCCTCTCGCACCAAAGAATTATTCGAAGCCTTTTGTATCGTTATAAATCCTATGACTGCTGCTGATAACACTGATAGCCCTATGAATAATATCGGTAATTTTTTTGAGAGCTTTATATTTTTAAAGTTCATAGTTCTAAAACCTGTTTTTCATAGTTAGCACGGACAAAAAACACTGATAGGCACATACAGAGTCGATAAAGCCGGAAGAACTATATCGATCTGAAATTACACAAGAAACTCTATTGGAAGGTATTATTCTATATTTAATATACAAAACAGAAGCTTAAAGCAACAAGTTCTTATATAACTGTCTCATATTTTTTCAGATATGTATGATTTATAAAGAGACTTTTTGTTTTATCTTTTCATACCCATAAGAGCATTTGGATTAATGCTTGGTTTTTTCTTGCCCACTTTGCCTTTTTTGCCGCCGCCACGTCTGTCATCTTGTAATTCCGTGTCGATCAAATCCTCAATATCCGGAAGTACACTCATCTGTATATCCTCAATGCAGGCACGAAAAAACTCACAGCCCTTGCCTTCCCAATCATAGATTTCATTAACGTAGCTCTCCCCCTTAACAGTAAGGTAACACGGTGACCATACGCCGTCTTTGGATGGTTTTGCACGTAATAGAAATATTTGCTGTGACCCTCCACCGATTGAGCCTGAGTCTTCATCCTCACTTTCATCCGAATCTTCATCATAAAGAAACTGGATTTCCGCCTCGACATCTTCAAGCCCGGGACCGGCACGCACCTCTGCACTACAGGAAATGCCTTTTTCATCATCATACAAAAACCAGGGACGGGTTTCATAAGCAGATAAATCATATCCTACCCCCAATCTTTCCATCAATTCTTTGTAATCAACGCGCATATTGCTATCATATTATGATTATTTTATTGTATATAGAAAAAAATATGTTTTTTTGTCTTTTTATGATTTTCATTAACATTTCTTTTTGAAAAAAACTGTATTATACCAGATTATGGGGTAAAGCACGGGAGCTTCCGTTAATTTTTTGCGTAAAAAATAGTTTTCAAAACATTTCTGTGACCTGAACGAGACATCATTATCTATGAAAACAGTATTGACACAACTTATTCTTTGTCTATCGATTATGCTTTTTTCAGTAAGCCTTGTATCTGCCCAAATAGAGGGTGGATCTAGCGAAATAAAGAGCGCTTATGAAGTAGAGCTTGAGCAACTCAAGGAGATCGAGCCTGTTACATCACCTAATATCGATTCTCAGGCTCAAAAACATTACCAAAGTAAAAATTTTGTGCTCGGGACTTTTCTTTTACTTTGTACAGCTATCACGGCTCTTGTTTTTATCAGCTTCGTTCTGATGCGCGGTTTAAGCAAAATTGTCGATCTACAGCATAAAAGCTTTGATCTGGCCGCCAAAGAAAGAAAGCTTAAAGAACAAGAAAAAATTATTATCGCGACAATTCTGGATGCAGAAATTCGTGAAAATAAGGAAAAAATTGAAGCCTATCTTATGGTTTATGAAGAAACTTTCAAAGACTTTACTAATTCCGGTCAAAAACCCAAATACCAAGAATCCGGTGATATCATACAAAAACAACCCTCCTTGTCCCGCTCTGTTTTTGACGGCAACACACATCGCCTCGAAATTGTTGGAGAACAACTAGCCAGTGATCTGGTCCATTATTATGCCCGCATCAAGACTATTCCTGAATATGTAGATCTGGAGCCTGATACACCGCTTTTAGAAGCCAGAAAATTGATTGAAACATGCGTAGAAAATGCCCGTAAACTCGGTGAGCTATCGGATAATATTTCTGAAAAATTCGTCTCTTATGCTCTTATAAAGCAAAAAAACTACGAATAAGCCAAAAGCCATACTTCCACAAGTTTTCAAAGTTTATGCCTAACATCGTTATGCTTATTGCAGCCCCCACTGTCATATGCTATTCGTCTTCTGGACCGCACAGGCCAGAAAATGAAACACAATAATTAAAGACATAAAATTATGACAGAAATTGCAGAAATATATAAATCGCGTCTTGCCAATCTGGACGGCTGGAGAGATATAGGTGTTGAACCTTATGCCAATAAGGTCGAAGTCACGCATCACGCAGGTGATTTACAGAAAAAATACGCCGATATTGAAGCCGGTGTAGAGACAGGGGACGAAGTCACGGTGGCGGGACGCATTATGTCTGTGCGCAATAGCGGCATGTTCATCGATTTACAAGATCACACGGGCAAAATCCAGATTTTCAGTCACAAACAAAGCCTTGCCCCTAAATATATGGACACTTTAAAATTGTATGATCTGGGTGATATTATTACAGTTACCGGAAAAGTGCGTCGCACACCGCGAAACGAACTTACGATCAATTCCGAGCATATACAGCTTTTGAGCAAATCCCTCCAGCCTTTGCCGGAGAAGCATCACGGCATGACCGATATCGAGCTTCGCTACCGCAAGCGCCATATTGATTTAACAGATAATGAAATTAGCAAGGATGTTTTCATCAAGCGCAGTAAAATTATCACGGCGATCCGTCAAACTATGCTGAATGAAGGATTTCTGGAAGTTGAGACCCCGATGATGCATCCCATTCCAGGCGGCGCCGTTGCCAAGCCTTTTGTCACTCATCATCTTGCACTGGACCAACAGCTTTATTTGCGCATTGCGCCCGAGCTTTACCTGAAGCGCCTCATTGTTGGCGGCATTTCGGATAAAATCTTTGAAATAGGACGCTGCTTTCGTAATGAAGGGCTATCGCCCAAACATAATCCTGAATTCACCTCGATCGAGGCATATCAAGCCCATGCGAATTACGAGGATATGATGGATCTGGTTGAAAAAACCGTACAGGAAGCCGTACGGGCCGTGCATGATGGCTCAACCAAAGTCACCTATAAAGAAAAAGAAATTGATTTTGGTGGAAACTGGCCGCGTAAATCCATGACCGAGCTTGTGAAAGAGAAAACAGGCATTGATTTCCTTAAGGTCACTGATCCGGAAGACGCCATCAAAAAGGGGCGCGAGATTGGTCTTGATGTGCCCGATGGTTCGAATTGGGGACAAGTGGTGGAAATAGCCTTTGATGAGAAAGTCGAAGATACGCTGGTACAGCCTATACATGTTACGGATTTACCGATGGATATATCTCCTTTGGCTAAAGCCAAGAAGGACAACCCCTTACTGACCGAGCGATTCGAGAGCTTCGTCAATGGCTGGGAAATCGCCAATGCCTTTAGCGAGCTTAATGACCCGTTCGATCAATACAGACGCTTTAAGGCACAGGCCGAGCAAAAAGATGCCGGCGATGATGAGGCCCATCATTTTGATGAGGACTTTATCGAGACCCTTGAATTCGGGATGCCGCCAACAGGCGGCCTTGGGATCGGACTTGATCGCCTCGTGATGCTGCTGACCGATTCCCACAATATCCGTGATGTGATTGCTTTCCCGACTATGCGCCCTGCTGCGGCAGCAAGTCTTGTGACCAGGATGGATAGTGAATCCTAATGAGTCAAGCTTTGAAAATTAAAATCCTTGTTCTCGTTTCGGGATTGGCCGCACTTTCTTGGGAAACCATATGGCAAATTAAGTCTTCTCTGTCATTGGGCGTTTCTGCATGGGGTACCGCCGTCACATTGGCCGCAACAATGGGTGGCCTGTGTCTTGGATCGCTTTTAATGGGAGCAATACTCAAGAACAAGAATCCGATGCACCCTTTACGAATCTATGCAGGGTTAGAAATTATTATCGGGCTATCCGGTCTGAGTATAAGCTTTATTTTCAAGTCTATCGAGCATCTCGATAGCTGGGCTTATTCCTTAGCCCCTGACAACGCGTTTTTCGTCCATGTCTTTGGTATTGTTGCCGCTTTGAGTGTGCCGACATTCTGTATGGGAGCAACTCTTCCCGTTCTAGGCTTGATAGCCAAACAATTCCGAACCTCTATTGCTACATTATACGGGCTCAACACTCTGGGCGCAGCAGCAGGCGTCCTTCTTGCGGCCTTTTTCTTTATTCCGGCCCTGACGATTAAAGGTGCTATTGGGACAATTGCTGTAATAAACTTTATCGTGGGGATACTCGCATGGTATAGTAGTTCCCCAGAAACCGTACAAACACCTACCGCTTTAAACGAAAAGCCGACAAAAACCAGCACAGATACACCGCACTTATCCTTAGAAGCCGCATTTTTTCTGGTCTTTATCACAGGCTTTACCATATTTTTGCTTGAAGTTTCATGGTTTCGTTCCTTCACTGCCGCGTTTAAAAGCACAACAGAGGCTTTCGCTATTATGCTTTCCTGTGTGCTTCTGGCCTTAGGATTAGGTGCACAACTTGCCCCGGATTTAAAAAAAATCGGTATAAAGCTTGGACATCTAGTTTGCATTTCCGGTATCGTTATTTTGCTTGCCACTCCGATTATAGAGCGTTTTGATTTGTTCATGTATTCTTACACACAAACTCCCTTTATTCTCTTTATACAGTGGTTTGGCAAGACTCTCCTTGTCATTGGTATACCTGTCACTCTCCTCGGTGCTGCTCTACCGTGGATTCTGGATGATCAGAATGACACTTCAAAATGGGGTAAGCTATATAGCATGAATGCTTTTGCCTCGATTTTAGGTGCGCTTATTGCCGGATGGATTCTCTTACCCAATATCGGCTTTGCTCGGACTTCATGGTTGGCAGGAATTATCATCGTTCTAGGTGGCATTTTTCTGGTTTCTGCCAAAAAGAGAGCTGTTTTTGCTCTTGCCGCTTTAGCATCTTTAGTTTTGGCTGTGATCTTCGAATCTGGTGTTGGACGTACACGCGTACAAGGTACAGCGTCTTATACAGATATCAAACCTTCCGATATTGTCGAGGTTTTTGAAGGCCCCGAAGCCACATTATCTGTTGTCCAATACGGGCATAACCAGCGCTTTTTGTTTATTGACGGCTTTATCGCCACAGGTCAGGCAGAAAAAGGTAAGGACTTGGTCGGAGAACATTACCTTTCATGGATGGGGCATTTGCCCATGATTATACACCCGAACCCAAAAAATGCACTGGTAATTTGCTTCGGTACAGGCCAGACAGCCAATGGTGTCCGCAAAGAGAATCCGGCTCATCTAGATATTGTTGATATCAATAAAAATGTTTTCCGTTTGGCCCATCACTTTTCAGCCAATGAGAATGTGCTCGAAGATCCAAAAGTCAACACTATTGTCATGGATGGGCGTGCCTATATGAGACGTACGGACAAGACTTATGACGTAATTACACTAGAACCCATGCCACCTACTTTCGCAGGTGTAAACTCACTATATTCAAGAGAGTTTTACGAGCTAGCACATAATAAACTTGATGCTGACGGCGTAATTGCCCAGTGGATGCCTTTCCATCTGGTTACATCACATTACAGCGCTTCAATTACCAGAACATTTATGGATATCTTTCCCAATACTATGCTTTGGATAGATCCACCCTCGACAACCGGGATATTGATCGGATCAAAAAACAAAAAGACAGATTTAACAAAAAGATTCCCAGGATTTAAGCGCAACATCACACGCGATATGAGTGAGAGTGAAGTACAAAACGCCGTTCTTATGGGACCAGAAAACCTTGCAAAATACGCAGCATATGGAGAGATGATTACAGACAACAACCAACTTTTATCTTATGGAAAAGCGTCCTATCTCTACAGGACGATTTCAAAAAAAACCAGTGACGAGAATTTTGATTTGCTGTATGCGGTTCTTGGAAAGGAAAAAGAGTAAATGATTAATATTGTTGAAAATCCAAATCAACGCTAAAATAGAACGTTATAAATGCTCCCAACTCTCTCCCGCAATGATGTCCCGCATATTGATACGGATCAGATGATCGAAATTGACCGGATGATGGCAGAGGAGTTCAACATCCTGCCAATGCAGATGATGGAAAATGCGGGGCGGGCAATCGCGCAGCTTGCACGGCTGCGGTTTTTAAACGGTGATCCCCGAGGCAAGAAAATTCTGGCACTTTCCGGAAATGGCGGTAATGGAGGGGATGCACTGGTGGCGGCAAGAATGCTTTTGAATTGGGGCGCGGATATGTGCATAGCTCTGAGTAAATCACCGGAAGAGCTTTCAGGTCTTGCCGAGCACCAACTCAAATCCATGCAGGCTATGAACATTAACGGCACGGACTCATCTGCCGATATCGGGGATTTAAAAAAACAGAATTTTGATCTGATTATAGACGGCCTGATCGGGTTTAGTCTTAAAGGTGCGCCTTATGGCTTAACCGGAGAATTGATCTCTTACGCCAATGAAACAAACACACCTATTTTGGCCGTTGATAACCCATCGGGCATAAATTCTGGTGATGGCAGGGTTTTTGATCCGGCCATTAAAGCCGCCGCAACCCTAACTCTGGCCTTACCGAAAACAGGATTATATGAGGGAAAATGCGCGGCCTATATCGGGGAGCTTTACCTTGCCGATATCAGTGTTCCTCAAGAACTGTATGATAAATTGTCTCTATCCATCGGCCCGATATTCAGCGAAAGCGAAATTATAAAAATTGTCTAGAAAATTGCGGATCTGGATTTGATCCGGAGCTTACGAGAACAAGATTCCTGCTTTCGCAGGAATGACGTCAGCCAAGTGGTGCCGTTGAGAGGATTTGAACCTCCGACCCACGCATTACGAATGCGTTGCTCTACCCCTGAGCTACAACGGCACATATAGTCATTTGAGATAGTTTCCGGACAAGGCGCGCGCGCCGCAGTGTATAAAAATTCGTAAGAAGCGAAGCAACGAAGTCCGAAACTAAAATCAAATTACTACGGATATGCAATTACATCAAAACTTATCCGTGTTTCAATCAAAAATTAGATCATTTTTCAGCATGAAATATATTTATAGGAAAAAATTCCTTGACATTTTAAAAAATCTTGGATAGGGTTTTTACCACAAACACCGGAATTCCGTCTAACAGCCACTCTCTGCCCCCCATGAGAGTGGCTTTTTTATTTTTTCAGGAGATATATCATGCTTATACGTCTTGGCCGTGGAATGAACTCTGTGAGTTCAGCCCCGTCACCTTTTTCATTTGCCTCACTGGCCGATCTTGTTTTCTGGATCAATCCGGCCGATGGCAGCACAATCACCCAGAGCAGTAATCTTGTTTCGCAGATTAATGACTTGTCCTCTAACGGGTTTCATGCAACCTCCATTAGTGCTGATCGACCGCTTACGAATGCCGCCACTATGAACGGTCAAAATGCCCTGAGCTTTGACGGCACAACATTTTTAACAAGTGATTCTCTGTCGACTTATCCAAATGGTAATGACAAGCCTTTTTCCATGCATTTAACGTTTAAGGCAAACTCTACGGCCGGAACACAGGTCATAGCAGGCTTTGGTGTTAGCTCAGGTGCGAATCCACTTTTCTGGTTCGGGATATCTGGTGGCAATTTCACCTTTACCAAGCGCGATGATAGCGGCTTACAGAGTATTACGACAATTGCAGCGGCTGATCTGGAAAATCATACAGTTTCTATTTTACACACCGGACTGGCCGTAACTATATGGCTGGACGGGCTGAAGGTTATTGATAGTGCGGCCAGTGATGTCGGTCTGGTTTCTTTGAATCAGTTTACAATCGGGGCCTTGCGTAGAAATATCGGAGAGGAACAAAACTTTACCGGACTGATCGGTGAAATTCTTGTCTTTAACCGTTTTAACAGTTTAAGTGAAACCAAGACCATTCAAAATATTTTGATGGATAAATGGACCGGTTTGCCTAAAGCTTACGATTTCTTCCTGATTGCCGGACAGTCTAACGCGGAAGGCCGCGGGGCTAGCGCTTCTGCGCCTGCTGTGACAAAAGGTGCGGGATATTTGGCTGACGGTGCAGGAAATATTACAGCTTTGGCTGATCCGGTAGGCGGGGCGATCACAGGCAGTGCATGGCCCGCCTTTGCCAATGAATGGTTCGCGCGAACAGGCCGTAGCGCCGTATTTATCGAACAGGCCACTGGTGGGGCAGGACTTCTGGCGGCAACAGGATCGCCGAACTGGTCAACCACAGGAACATTATATGGGGCCAGTGTTACGGCTGCTAATAATGCATTATCTGATTTAGCGAATATTTTCACTCCCGACATAAGCTCAATCAATGTTCTTTGGGCGCAAGGCGAGACTGATGCAGTCAATATAAATGGCACAACAATCACGGCAGCACTCTATCAGACCGAGTTGGAAACGCTGATAGCAAATTATAAGACAGATCTTGGCATCAATTATTTCTTTATCTCGGAAATTGGACGGCAAAATGATGGCCTACTAGATACCGAACATAGTGATATAGGCAATGCCCAGCTTTCAGCAGCCGCAAATATATCCTACGCTTATGTGGTTTTTGCAGATGCAAAATACTTCCCTGAAGAAAGTAAGATGACCGATAATCTTCACTATAATCAGGCAGGATTAAACGAGATGGGTACGATTATGGCCAGAGCTGCCAGTAATCCGTTAGCTCTGTTTACGCCCGAATTTGTTTACACCCTTGCAACATGGCATAGCGACGAGACTATTGTCGATAATAGCGGCATTGTTAATACATGGAGTGATAAATCCGGTAATGCTATAAATGTCACGGAATTTACAAATCCTCCTGCCTTTGTGTCCGGCATGCCCGATGCTGTGCGCTTTGACGGCAGTAATGACGGCCTTCAATATTCCGGTGCCCTCTATAGCCTGTCTCCAATGTGGATGGTTGCCTTTCATAACCCCGATACCACCAATCAGGCTACGCAAATTATTGCTGGAAACCAAGGATCGGGCGTATCAAAAAACCGTGCCTATATGTTTAATCAGGGTGTGGATTTTGGAGATACGAATTTATTGCACCCGTCTCCTGTTTCCGGCTCCTATATTATTCAGGCCGCGCGCGTGGAAGGCACAGGGATAACAACGCAATATATTTCGCTGAATGGAGGCGCAGAAACATCCGGATCGGTAACCCGCAACGGGATTGCCTCCAATTTTTCTATAGGACAATATGCCGTTTTAGGCGGCTTTCACTATGATGGTGATCTTTCTGAAGTTCTCACGGGGCTCGGCGCATTTTACGGCAAGCGCCGGGAGAAAATAGAAGGGTACCTTGCCCATAAATATGGCATGACCAGCATTTTACCAAGCGGGCATCCTTATAAATCATCTCCGCCTTTAGTACAGGGGTAACCTCATACGAATTCTCCACGAATATTAGGGTAATCTTAATCGTTAGAGCGTCATAGTAAGCTATAGAAAATTGTGTTACAATTATACTATATGACGTAATATTGATATTCGATAATAAAGGAAGAGAGAATATCCCATGCTTTCACGGAATCTGGAACAAACATTACACCGTGCTTTGGCGATTGCCAATGAAAAGCACCATGAGTTTGCCACGCTTGAGCATCTTTTGCTGGCTTTGCTTAGTGATCAGGATGCAATGGCGGTTTTGCGTGCTTGCGGAATTGACCTTGATGAACTGAGCACGGTTTTGCTTGGATATATCGATAATGAACTTGGTGATATCACCAATAATAATATTGGAGATTCCAAGCCAACCAATGCTTTCCAACGCGTACTCCAACGTGCGGCCATACACGTACAGTCCTCGGGACGAGAAGAAGTCACTGGTGCAAATGTTCTTGTGGCATTATTTTCAGAGCGAGAAAGCACAGCGGTATTTTATTTGCAAGAACGTGATATGACACGGTTTGATGCTGTGAATTATATTTCTCACGGCATCGCCAAAGTCGCCGATAAATCAGCGCCGGATAAAACACCAAGCGGTGTAGAAGAAACGCAAGACGTACGCGTCGGCAAAGAAGCTCTGGATGCTTATTGCATTAACCTTAATGAAAAAGCGGATAAGGGAAAAATCGATCCGCTCATAGGGCGCGAAAAAGAGGTTGAACGTACAATCCAGATTTTATGCCGAAGATCAAAGAATAATCCGCTTTATGTTGGTGATCCGGGTGTTGGTAAAACTGCGATTGCGGAAGGACTGGCCAAGCGCATAATTGAAAAAGATGTGCCCGAAGTTTTGCATGATGCCACTATCTATTCCCTTGATATGGGTGCTTTGCTGGCAGGTACGCGTTATCGAGGCGATTTTGAGGAGCGTCTGAAAAACGTCCTGCAAGAATTGGAAAACATTAACGGTGCAGTTTTGTTCATTGATGAAATTCATACAATTATAGGTGCCGGCGCGACAAGCGGCGGGGCTATGGATGCCTCTAACCTGCTCAAACCTGCTTTATCAAGCGGTGATCTGAAATGTATTGGTTCGACCACATATAAGGAATACCGCAATCATTTTGAAAAAGACCGTGCCCTTGTACGTCGTTTTCAGAAAATAGATGTGTATGAGCCAAGCGTTGAAGATACGGTAAAGATTTTAGAAGGTCTCCGGCCCTATTACGAGGAGCACCACAAGGTAAAATATACCAGGGCTGCTCTGAAAACCGCTGTTGAGCTTTCGGCAAAGTACATTGGCGAGCGTAAATTACCGGATAAAGCCATCGACATTATTGACGAAGTCGGCGCGGCTCAAATGCTGGTGCCTGAGGATAAACGCCGCAAAACAATTGGACAAAAAGACATTGAAGATGTCATCGCTGCAATCGCACGCATTCCTTCTGCTACGATTAGCAAAAATGACCGCGAAGCCCTTAAAAACCTTGAGCGTGATCTCAAAACTCTTGTTTATGATCAGGATAAAGCTATTGATGTGCTATGCGATTCTATCAAAATGGCACGGGCAGGGCTTCGTGAAGAAGAAAAGCCGATTGGCTGTTATTTATTCTCCGGACCCACAGGTGTCGGGAAAACCGAAGTTGCCCGCCAGCTCTCGAAATCTATGGGCACGGAGCTGATCCGTTTTGATATGTCCGAATATATGGAGCGCCACAGCGTTTCGCGCCTGATCGGTACACCGCCGGGCTATGTAGGCTTTGAGCAGGGCGGCCTGATGACCGATAAAGTCGACCAGCATCCGCATTGTGTCCTTCTCTTGGACGAGATCGAAAAAGCTCATCCTGATTTGTTTAATATCCTCTTGCAGGTTATGGATTACGGGAAGCTAACCGATAATAACGGCAAAACCATTGATTTTCGCAATGTTATATTGATTATGACGACCAATGCCGGGGCTTCGGATATGGCTAAAACGCCGATTGGCTTTGGCCGCGAGGTCGGTTTTATGGATTATGCCGATAATGAGGCGATCACAAAGACCTTCACGCCGGAATTCAGAAACCGTCTGGATGCCGTAGTTCCATTTAAAAACCTGACTCCCAAGACAGTCGAGCGCGTCGTTGATAAATTTATCATGCAATTGGAAGCGCAGCTTTCGGATAAAAATGTTACGATTGATCTTAGCAATAAAGCCCGTAAAGAGCTTGCCGTTAAAGGGTATGATATAACGATGGGGGCGCGGCCCTTGGCTCGCATTATTCAGGAAAAAATCAAGCGTCCTTTAGCCGAGGAAATCCTGTTCGGAAGCCTAGAAAAAGGTGGTCTGGCTGTGGTTGATTATGACGAGGAGTTGGATGAATTTACCTTTTCTTTCAAGGACGAGAAAAAGGCACGTACAGCCGCAAAAGCCAAGAAAGACAAGGAGTCCGGCAAGGGTAAGAAGAGACCAAAAGAACCGGTTTAGTTTTTTCTTTTATGTCATTCCGACCGACCAAAGGGAGTGGAGGAATCTTACAAGATCCCTCGACTTTGCTCGGGATGACATCTTTACTTTTTTTCACCACGAAGACACGAAGAACACCAAGGTTTCTTTTTTAGTGGCAAGTTGATAAAACTATCCAAATATTTTTTTGGTGTCTTTGTGACTTGGTGGTTTTTAAATCAAGCTGCTTCGTCCTTGGCTTTGAGGGCGCGCCATGCTATATCGCGGCGGCAGAAACCCTCTGGCCAGTTGATGAGATCCACGGCCTTGTACGCACGTTCTTGTGCCTGAGCGATACTCTCACCCATAGCTGTGACGCCGAGTACGCGCCCGCCATTACTCAAGATTTTGCCGTCTTCTCCCGCTTTCGTGCCTGCATGAAACACGTACACTCCTTCAATTTCATTCGCTTTATCAATATCTTGTATAAGCGTATTCTTCTCATAATCCCCCGGATAGCCCTTCGCGGCCATCACCACACAAAGCGCCGGATCATCACTCCAATTCACATGACCCTGTACGTCTTTGAGTTTCCCTTGCGCAGCCATCATCAAGATATGGGCCAAATCACAATCCATACGCATCATCAGGGTCTGGCATTCGGGATCACCGAAACGTACATTATGCTCCAGTAATATCGGTTTACCCTTGCACACCATGATTCCGGCAAACAGGACTCCTGTGAAGGGGCAGCCTTCTGCCTTCATACCGTCTATGGTTGGCTGGATGATTTTATCCAGAATTTCCTGTTCCAGCTCTTCTGTCATGATATGGGCCGGCGAGTACGCGCCCATCCCCCCCGTATTAGGTCCTGTATCGCCATCACCTACGCGTTTGTGGTCCTGCGCGCTGGTCAGCGGCAATATGGTTTTCCCGTCAGCCAGCGCAAAATAGCTAAGCTCTTCCCCCTCGAGAAACTCTTCGATCACTATTTCTGTTCCTGCATCACCAAAGGCCGCTCCGCTCAACATTTCTTCGGCGGCGGCTTCGGCTTGCTGTTTGGTGTTACAGATAATTACGCCTTTTCCAGCGGCTAGCCCATCTGTTTTCACAACAATCGGCGCGCCGGTGACATGAATAAAGGCTTTGGCTTCTTCCAGATCGGTAAAGCGCCCATAAGCAGCGGTCGGAATGTTGTACTTCTTAACTAAGTCCTTCATAAAGCCCTTGGATCCTTCAAGCTGTGCGGCGGCTTTGCTTGGCCCGAAAACCGGAATGTTTTCAGCCCTGAGCTTATCGGCAAGCCCATCGACTAGCGGATTTTCAGGACCAACCACAACGAGATCAATGATCTTGTCTCTGGCAAATTCCACGATTTTGTCAATTTCACTGACTTGAATATCAACACATTCCGCCTGCTCGGCTATGCCTGCATTACCCGGGGCACAGTAAAGCTTCTGGCAACTTTGAGATTTTTTCAGGCGCCAAGCCAGCGCATGCTCACGACCACCTGATCCAACCAGTAGAATTTTCATCGGTTTTAGCTCCCTAAATTTTGTCCGTACGTGCGTACTAAACCCTATAAACACCTAAAAATCAACGCCTAATCATCCCTTAGCATAATCAATGATGTATTTCCGCCCATAGCCGTAGTATTGATGCTGATATTTTTTTCCACACCAAAGGCCTTAATATAATCCGGCCCCCCTGCTTTTGGACCTGTACCGGATAGCCCCATCCCGCCAAAGGGCTGCACTCCGACAACAGCCCCAATCATAGAACGATTCACATAGATATTCCCGGCACGTACTCCCTTTGCAACCCTATCTTGAGTCGTTTGAATCCGGCTATGGATGCCGCAAGTCAGGCCATATTCAGAATTATTGATTTCTTCGATAATATTTTCCAGATCTTCGCCCTTATATCTAATGATATGAAGAACGGGTCCAAAGATTTCCTCTTTCAATACCGAGAGTGAGGGAATTTCATAAGCTATGGGTGCAAAATACAGGGATTTATCCCTCACGTCTTCATTGATTTTGGCTTTGGCTATAAATTTATAATTCTTTTCCAGATGCTCTTCGTGGGCTTCGAGTACTGATTTTGCGTTTTGGTCAATAATATGACCAATATCAGCGCTTAACCTCCAAGGCTCTGTGATATTCAGCTCCGCCATCGCATTTTTGATCAAATCCATAAGATTATCGGCAATTTCATCTTGTACGTACAGCACGCGAAGCGCCGAGCAACGCTGGCCTGCCGAGCCAAATGCGCTGAGGAGTACATCATCGAGCACTTGCTCCGGCAGGGCCGAAGAATCAACGATCATGGCATTTTGTCCGCCCGTTTCGGCAATCAGGGGGATTATGGCCTCATTATGATCAGCCAAAGTTTTCTGGATATGCTTTGCCGTTGCAGTTGAACCTGTAAAGGCTACGCCTGCCACTTGTGGATGAGATACAATTTCGTTGCCGATTGTCCCTCCTACATTAAAAAGGTGCAAAACATCCTTTGGAATACCGCTTTGATGCATAAGTTCGACTGTACGTCTGGCTATTTTTCGGGTTTGAGAAGCCGGCTTGGCCATCACGGCATTGCCCGCCACCAAAGCCGCCGCAATCTGCCCTGTGAAAATGGCAAGCGGGAAGTTCCACGGGCTAATGCACACGAAGACCCCGCGCCCTTCATGGAGCAAATGGTTACTCTCCCCTGTATAGCCCTGCATTTTATGGCCCTGCGAATTATAAACTTCCAGCCCTTGCGCCGCATAGTAACGGCAAAAATCAACAGCTTCCCTGACTTCATCGCGTGCATCGGGTAAAGTCTTTCCGCCCTCATAAGCCAGTATTGCCATAAATTCATCGCGACTATCCTCTAGGGTCTGTGCAAATTTCAAAAGGGCTTGCGCCCTATCCTGTACGTCTGTCTTATTCCACGACTTAAAGCCCTCTGAGGCACTTTTGAAAGCCTTTTCTATCTCTGCGTCACCCTCCTCGATCTTGGGCACGCTACGGCCGTTTATAAGCGACTCTGATGACGCCGAGATCTGATAATTAGCGATAAAATCAATCGTTTTTTGTGATTCACTGGGTGCATTCAAATCCAGCCCCTTTGAATTTTGCCTCTGACTGCCGAAAATATCTCTCGGCAAAGGGATAAGATTATTATGCTTCGGACTGATTCCGCGGGCTTCCTCAACGGGGTCTGTTATGAGAGACTCAGGGGGCACGGAAGAGTCCAACATTTTATTAACAAAAGAGGAGTTTGCACCATTTTCCAATAATCTTCGCACCAGATAGGGCAGCAAATCCTTGTGTGGGCCTACGGGTGCATAGATACTGACCTTGTAATCCTGCACTATAGACGCGTACACCCCCTCGCCCATCCCGTGCAGACGTTGGAATTCAAAGTTATTGGCTGTCTTATTGGCCATTTTAAGAATAGCAGCGATTGTGTGCGCATTATGGGTTGCAAACATCGGATAGAAAGCGTCCTTATGGCCCAAAATTTTTTGCGTACACGCCAAATAGGATAAATCCGTATTAGATTTGCGCGTGTAAACAGGGTAATCCGGCGCGGCATTCATTTGCGCTACTTTGATCTCGCTATCCCAATAGGCCCCCTTCACCAATCGCAGCGGAATCTTCTTTTTGTGAGCCAGAGAAAGTCCGGCAAGATAATCAAGCACGGCAAGTCCTCGTTTTTGATAGGCCTGCACGGCTAATCCAAGTCCTTCGTAGTTTTTGAGTTTTTTGGACGCGAAAACCCTTTTAAATATCTCGATAGACAGATCAAGACGCGCCACTTCCTCGGCATCAATAGTCATTGGAATATTATGATGAGCAGCCATTACCGCCAATTCGGTTAATTTTTCAACCAATACTGGAGCGCAATTATCTTTCTGGGTGTACGTGTATCGTGGATGCAGAGCAGAGAGCTTAACCGAGACACCTGTGCCTTCTTTTGTACGTTCTGCCACAGTGCGAATTGCATGGGCATAGCTCTCGAAATAACCTTGCGCTGTTTTGGCATCGCGCGCGCCCTCGCCAAGCATATCATAAGATAATCTATACCCCTGTTTCTCATAAGAGTTTGCGTTTTTAATGGCGCCTTCAATATTGGCACCCAAAACGAATTGCCGCCCCATAATCTGCATAGCCTGAACCATAGCCTCGCGAATAATCGGCTCGCCAAGTCTGGCAAAAGCACTATCAAGCGTTTTATGGGTCAATGCCAGACCTAAGCCGACCGCACGGGTGAGTAAGTCTTTGGGTTTTTCGCCATGTTTATGCAGCCATTCAGCGGCCTTGATCTTATCGCGAATCAGGAGATTAGCTGTTTTAGAATCAGGTATCCTCAGAAGCGCTTCCGCCAGACACATCATGGCCAGCCCTTCTTCTGTATCAAGGGAAAATTCCTGTAAGAACGACTCAAGCTGGCTTTTTCCGCCTTTTCTGTCTCTTGCCTTGTTGACCAGATCTATGGCGGAGACACGTACATCATGCGCTAAGTCCTTGTCCCAGCTTAAAGAATCCAGCAACTCTCCGATGCAGGATTCCTCGTCCTTATATAAATACGTCGCAAATGGCATTATCATGGTAAAACCCTATCATATCAGGAGTAGAATTTCGCGTTTGCCTTCTATATTATCCCCTTATGAATCAGGAAAATCTGCAATTTGATAATATCCCGGAATTTTCTGTGACCGAGCTTGCAAACTCGGTCAAGCGCACATTGGAAAATGCTTATGGGCGCGTACGCGTACGCGGTGAAATCGGGCGCATTTCCTTGCCTGCGTCGGGGCATCTTTATACGAACCTCAAAGAAGACAAGGCCACGATTGATGCGGTGTGCTGGAAGGGAAATTTATCAAAATTATCCGTAAGGCCCGAAGAAGGTATGGAAGTAATCTGCATTGGTCGCATTACAACGTTTGGATCAAAATATCAGCTTGTCATCGAATCTCTGGAACTTGCCGGAGAGGGTGCCTTGCTCAAAATGCTGGAAGATCGGCGCAAAAAACTGGCGGCTGAGGGTTTATTTGCTCAAAAGAAAAAACAGTCTATTCCGTTCTTGCCTAATAAAATCGGGATTGTAACTTCTCCTTCCGGGGCTGTGATTCGGGATATTATACATCGCCTGAGAGACCGCTTTCCCCGTCATGCGATGGTCTGGCCTGTTAAGGTGCAAGGTCAGGGCGCCGCAGAAGAAATTGCCGCAGCCATAGCAGGATTTGACGCCTTGCCGGACACATACAGGCCAGATGTCCTGATTGTTGCGCGCGGCGGTGGTTCGCTCGAGGATCTGATGGCATTTAACGAGGAAATCGTTGTACGCGCCGCAACGTCTTGTTCTATTCCGCTTATTTCAGCCGTCGGACATGAAACGGACACGACTTTAATTGACTATGCTGCCGATTTACGCGCCCCTACGCCTACAGGGGCTGCAGAAATGGCTGTTCCCGTACGTATGAATTTAATGGCTCAGGTGGCGGAAGATGAACAGCGCCTTATTTCGGGCTTATCGCGTATGCTTTCGGAAAAGAGGCATAAATTAGAGGCACAAACAGCAAAGCTTGGCCAGCCTGAACGCCTGCTCGAGATGCGGATGCAAAATATTGATCATATCGCCCATAAACTGGATAGTCTTTTTAAAGGATTGATTACGCATAATGAGAAAAAAGTTGCCCGCCTTTACGTGCCAACGCCCCATAGTCTGGTCCGTGAAAAGCGTATGTCTTTTGATCGATGGGCCAAAGAGTTGAAGCCTATGGCAACACGTACACTTAATCAAAAGCTTGAAATAACTGAAAAATTTGGTCATATGCTTGAACTTCTCTCTTTTGAAAACATTCTTGAGCGCGGTTATGTTGTGGTGCGTGATTCTAATTATAAACCTGTGACAAAGGCCAAGAGTTTAGAGGCCAATCAATCTGTTAGCCTTCAGTTTCACGGGCAAAAAATTATTGGCGCGACTATAACAGGCTCGAAAGAAAGTAATCTGCAACAAAAGTCTTCTACAAAGAAACAGGTACAGGCCAATGATCCTGAGGAACAGGGCAGCCTTTTTTAGCAAAGCTCTATTTCAATTTTAATCCCCGAGAAGTCTTTTAAATCCCGTGAAATACAGGTAATATGGCATTTGCTAATCTTTATCAGGAATAGATAATCTTATGTCAGACGATGCAAAAGTTCAAAACATGGAAGATGAAAGCCCTGACTTTCACAACACGAGCAAAGTTGCATTTAGTCAAAATATGGACTTGTTGCAAAAAGATTTAAGTCTGCTCTATCTCAAAGGCAATGCCAGCGCACGTAACAAATTCGGTGATATCTATCCAGAGATCGCGCAGTATCTTTTTGGTGAGGATTTGATCCGGTATGATTATGAGGGGTGTGATGATATAGAACATCGCGATCAACTCGAAGAAGAAGCCTTGCAGCGCCGGTTTGATATTTTGAACATCATGGAAGACCTTAGAGAAAAAAGTGTCAAAGCCGGTTCTCTGGAAATGGAGTATGTCAGTAAAGTCATTGATCATTTCGGCGTTGAGGTGAGCCGCTATATGTACGCGGAAAACATTATAGAACGCGTTCGACCAGGGGCGTTAAAGACAGTGGAAACAAAGAAAAAAGAAAGTGATGATGGAAAAAAGCATTATCATACGCAGGAAACTCTGGATGATGACACTATCCTTAGGGCCGCAGAACAGGAAATTCTTGCGTCCAAGCCAAAAGACACGGCTGTACCTCTTCCTACTATGGAAGCGGAAGGAGAAAGCAAACCTTCAAATCCGGTCCCTGTTAATATAGAGGATGAATTAGCAAATATTAAACCGATTGATATGCGTGATGCTAATGACGGAATGCAAAGCCCTGATACTGATAGTGAAGGGCAAACACAGAGCGAGTTCCCTCCTGCCGAGGAAATACCTGCTGCGTCCCCTGTTGAAGAAATGCCAGCTTCTGAAGTAGTAGCGCCTCAAGCGCCGCCCGTTCCACCTGAACCGGAAAGAGCAGAAGATAACAGGAAGTCAAGTCTTGGGCCGCCTTTATTAAGAGACGAAGAAAAGAAAGAGGCGCCTCCTATATTTGCTCATAAGCCTGATTTTATGAATATAAAAGTTGCTGATGAACCTAAACCGGAAGAAAAGCCGCAAATATCTTACAAAGAAATATTCAACACTTTGGCTGCGAAAGTCGCTTAATGCTGGAATAGCCTCGGAGTAATTCGCTATTCCTTATGCTACACTTTAAAGCCTGACTTATTTTATAGTCGTTCGCAGCACCCCGAAGCCGCATTAAGTCTTTTCAAAGCCGCTTGAGGTTTATTTCACCTTAGGCTGAATATCGAATTGGTGGAACGGCGGTGGTGAAGGCAATGACCATTCCAGCGTAAAGCTTTGTGGCGGTACGTCCCAGTAATTACCGGAAGGTTTCTTGCCACGCGTCATTGTGTATAGCACCACAAAAATAAACCAGAGTGTCCCCAGCCCTGTCAGATAGGCACCATAAGAGGAAACCGCATTCCAGCCCTCATACGCGTCGGGATAGTCGATATAGCGACGTGGCATGCCTTGAAGGCCGAGGAAGTGCTGCGGGAAGAAGATCAGATTTACACCGATAAAGGTTATCCAGAAATGGATCTGTCCCATCCATTCAGGATATTGGCGTCCAAACATCTTGCCGCACCAGTAATAGAATCCGGCAAAGAGCGCAAAAACCGCACCTAAAGACAATGTATAATGGAAGTGGGCAACAACATAATATGTGTCGTGGAATAACGGAGACACAGACCCATTTGCCAGAACAACGCCTGTCACACCACCAAGTGTAAAGAGAAAGATAAAGCCTATTGCCCAAAGCATTGGTGTCGCAAAACGGATTGAACCTCCCCACATTGTCGCAATCCACGAGAAGATTTTTACCCCTGTCGGCACGGCAATAATCAGCGTGGCTGCAGTAAAGTAAGCGCGGGTATCAACATCCATACCCACTGTGTACATGTGGTGCGCCCAAACAACAAAGCCAACGAAACCGATCGAGACCATCGCATAGGCCATCCCCAGATAACCGAATACAGGGCGCTGAGAGAATGTCGATACAATCTGTGAGATCACGCCGAAAGCAGGCAAAATAATGATGTAGACTTCCGGATGCCCAAAGAACCAGAAGAGATGCTGGAACAATATTGGGTCACCACCACCTTCAGGGTTGAAGAAGTGGGTGCCGAAATTCCGGTCAGTCAGAAGCATTGTAATCGCGCCGCCCAAAACAGGAACAGCCAGAACCAGCAGGAATGCTGTGACCAGAATCGACCAAACGAAAAGCGGCATTTTGTGCAAAGTCATGCCCGGTGCACGCATATTAAAGATGGTTGTTATGAAATTGGCCGCACCCAGAATTGAGCTGGCACCAGCCAAGTGAAGTGAAAAGATTGCCATATCCACGGCCATACCCGGATGACCTAATGTGGAGGATAATGGAGGATAGACTGTCCAGCCCGTTCCCGCTCCAGGTCCAAAGAAATCTCCGAGATGTATGCCATTTTCTTCAATATGCTTCATGTAATCCGAATCAAAGACTTCTGCCCCGATTAAGGCCGATAAAACCAATAGCAAGAATGAAGGGACAAGCAGCCAAAAAGAAATGTTATTCAGCCTTGGGAAAGCCATATCCGGCGCACCAATCATCAATGGTACAAACCAGTTTCCAAAACCACCGATCAAGCCCGGCATAACCACGAAGAACACCATGATCAAACCATGCGCCGTAATAAATACGTTCCACAAATTCCCGTCCGGATTTCCAGCCGAATCCAGAATATACTGAACACCGGGTTCTTGTAGTTCCAAACGCATAATAAAAGAGAATAAACCTCCGATTACACCCGCTATAATCGCGAAGATGATATATAATGTCCCGATATCCTTATGATTCGTGGACATAAACCAGCGTGTAAAAAATCCAGGTTTGTGATCGTGGTCGCCCATGTTAAATCTCTCTTCTTCCTTAATATATCAATCTAATAACTTAAACTTACTTGTTACCTAATTGTGCATATTCAAGTGTCTTATCTTCACTTGAATCATGAGATGCAAATTCTACCTTGGCGCGCGCAACCCAAGCTCTAAATTCTTCCTTGGTCACAGCATGCACTTCAATGGGCATATAGGTATGGTCCTTCCCGCAAATCTCTGAACATTGCCCGTAATAAACACCGGGTTTATTGATTCGAAACCATGTCTCATTAGTCCGGAACGGAACGGCATCAATTTTTACGCCGAATGCCGGTATTGTCCACGCATGGATCACATCGGCAGCTGTAACCAATAGAGCAATATTGGTTTCGATCGGCAGAACCACAACATTATCAGTGGAAAGTAATCTTTTCTGACCGTCTTTGATTTCTTCATCTTTTACCATATAAGACAAGAAGTTAATCCCGCCTTGATCCGGATATTCATAGCCCCAATACCACTGATATCCTGTGACTTTCAGAGTCATTTCCGGTTCGGCAATCTTATCGTTTTGATACAAAATTTTGAAAGACGGCACTGCAATAATGATCAGGATTACGATTGGAATAACTGTCCAGACAATTTCCAGCAAAACATTATGAGTAACATTTGACGGAGTCTTATTTGCCTTTTTATTAAAACGTAAAATAACAATAGAAAGCAGTAACAAAACAAAACCGACAATAGCGCTGATTATATAAAGTAGCATATTGTGAAATTCGTGAATGCGCTCGGCTGAGGAACTGGCTGAAGGCTGGAACGTCAACCCCCAATTCACAGGCTCGTTTGCCAATGCCGGGATAAGAGAAAACATAATCAGGGAGCCAAAGCACGTAAAGATTATGGCCAAAATTCTGTTCTGTATTTTCATTTTCGATTGCTCTTTATAATGTATCATATAATTGCACGGCGCTAGAAATAGAAATATATCACTGAAAAAGCAAGTCTGAACAGTGCTGTTTTATGATTTTTTTTTAGTTTTTTACCTTTTTTTTTCAAAATGAAAGTCTGGCCCATGCCAAACAGGCTACAGAAGCTGTTTCCGAGCGCAAGATATTTTCGCCCAAGCTCATCGGCACCATATAATTATTTTTTTCCATTGTATGAATTTCTTCATCCGTGAAACCTCCTTCGGGACCGATTAAAAAAGACAGATCTCCTTTTCCTGCGCTGATATCCTTTAAAGGCGGCGCATTTTTGCGCTCCAGAGCGACAAGAACCAGCCTATCCAACGTTTTAACAAATTCGTTAAATTTCTGTGATTCGTGAAAAACCGGAATATCGAGTCGCTCACATTGCTCGGCTGCTTCGATAATCTGGCTTTTGGTGCGATCAATATTCAAATACCGCTTTTCCGTATGTTGTGTCAGAACAGGGTATAAGTCACTTACACCAAGCTCAACGGCTTTTTCAATCATGGTTGATAATCGCGGCGTCTTGATTGGCGAGAAATAAAGAGAAAGCCGCTGAACTTTCTTGGGTTGCTCTCTTATTTGTTCCTTTAATTCTATCTCGATAGATTTTTTGTCCAGCGCCTTTATCACAGCAAGATATTCCCCGTCCTTCCCGTTAAAGACGCGCAAATTATCACCTTCCTTACGACGCAAAACAGTCCTGAAATAATGTGTCTGGTTTTTATCAAGGGAAATAACCGCATTTTTTTCCAATGCGGCATTGAGGAAAACTCTGGGATGTTTATAGTCTTGCTTCATGACACAAGAAGTGAATACTGAAAATTTCACAGATATCAAGCATCTTGTTTGGATCGAGCGCATTTTACCGGCCAAATTCCACCCTTATGCCTATTTAATGCGACTCGACAGGCCCGTTGGAATATGGCTTTTGCTTTTGCCCGGACTGTGGGGGATTAGCTTTGCTACAGGTGGCCTGATGCATTTTTCAGGGGAAACTCTGCGCATTATGATGCTCTTTACCCTTGGCGCAGTGACTATGCGCGGAGCGGGCTGCGTGATAAATGATCTATGGGATCGTGATATAGACAGGCTGGTTGAGCGCACCCAAAACAGGCCCCTGGCCAGCGGAGCATTATCAGCCAAACAAGGTTTTTTGTTTTTAGCTACATTGTTGCTGATTGGTCTTATTATTTTATTGCGGCTAAATATAACAACTATTCTTCTTGGGGTTATAAGCCTGCCGCTGATTATTCTTTACCCTTTCATGAAACGCATCACCTATTGGCCGCAGATATTTCTTGGCCTGGTTTTTAATTTCGGGGTTCTGATGGGTTGGAGCGCGGTTACCGGTTCAATTGGTCTTCCTGCTATTTTGCTTTATATTGGTGCTATTTTCTGGACCATTGCCTATGATACTATATACGCGCATCAGGATAAGGACGATGATCTCATAGCCGGTGTAAAATCTACCGCCTTGTTTTTTGGAGAAAATTCAAAGCTGTACGTATCCGGATTTTTCCTTGCGAGCCTTATTTTTATTGCCGTAGCCATAATATTTTCGAAGGGCGTTGGTCTTTCGATCCTGCTCTTGAGCCTGCCCGCTTTTCATTTTATATGGCAGGTAGGTAGATGGGATCCGTTGGACCAGAAGAGTTCCCTGAAAACTTTCAAGGCCAATCGCGATGCGGGGGTTTTGATATGGCTGACCCTAATGGTTTAACCACCGTAAAGGCTACGTAAACGTTGCTCGGCAACGGTTAGCATCGTTAAATCCGAAGCGCCGGAAACCCGCATTTTCGAAAACAGTGAATCCAGTTGGGCGATATTATGCCCATGCATAGATATCCATTTTTCAAACATCGATGTATTTCGACCGCTATCATTACCATTCATATCTCTTAGTATCCGCACGGTCAGTCCGGCTTGAGAACTAAAGAACTGATCAATTAACCCGTTCACAGCCTCGGCCTGCCAACGCCCTTCATGGGGTAAAAATCGTGCTTGCTGGCGCAGCCAGTCAAAGTGCAGACGTTCACCCAGTTCGAAATATGTACGTGCCGTACTTCTGAGATCAGTATTTTGCTCTCCGGAAATACGTATAATATCACAGGCTGATGACAAAATAGGCATAAGCGCAATAGTATAAGCTATATCATGAGGAAGGCCGTCTTTAATGCCAAGCTCTGTACGTCTCCTGATAGAGGCACGTACACTTTCTGTTGTAAGCCTATCAATTGCTTTACTTAAATCCTTAACGCCCCCACTAAATTCCTGTACGTCTTTTTTAAGATCCATGTCACGTCCAAGACGCGTTAAAAACCATGTAATGGAATGCTCTGCCAATAAAGCAATCTCGCGCATGGCTTTGAGCTGTACGCCGGCCACTACATTCCCTTCCAGAGCCTCTATTTTGTCCCATAAATCCCGTAAATCAAAAACGTCACGAACGATCAAATAAGCCTGGGTAATGTCGTTTATGCTTTTCCCTGTTTTCTTCATTCGGGATTTCAGAAAAGTCGGTCCCATACGGTTGATCAAGGAATTGGACATCATGGTTGCGATAATTTCTCGGCGCAGACGGTGCCTGAGAATTTCTTTCGTGTATTTTTTCCCTAAAATTTCAGGGAAATAATCAATCAGCCAATATTCCATTTCCGGATTATCGGGTATGTCGGAATCAAGCAATTCCTGCGTTAAATTGATTTTAGCGTACGCTTGAAGAACGCATAGCTCCGGTCGCGTCAACCCCTTACCTGTACGCGTACGAAGCTCGACGGCTTCCTGATCGGGCAATCCTTCAATCTCACGGTTAAGACCCTGATCGCGCTCCATATCCTGAATAAATTCTTCCTGTATCTGGAGGTTTTCATGGGCCTGAAAATCAGCTAATGATATGGCCTGAGTCTGTTGATAGTTATGCCGTAAGACATGATCTGCGACCTCTTCCGTCATTTTTTCAAGCAGCGCATTGCGAACCTTAATATCCATTTTATTTTCTTTTTGAGCCATGACATCGGAAAGCAGAATTTTGATATTAACCTCATGGTCCGAAGAATCCACTCCGGCAGAATTATCAAGAAAATCAGTATTAAGACGTACGTCTCTCTCCGCCAGTTCTATCCGGCCAAGTTGGGTGATCGCAAGATTGGCCCCTTCGCCCACCACTTTGGCACGTACATCCGAAGCATTGACACGTAAGGAATCATTGGTTTTATCACCAACATCGGCGTGCGTTTCCTTACCTGATTTAATATACGTCCCAATTCCGCCAAACCATAGAAGATCCGTACGGGACTTCAAAATAGCCTTGATCAGTTCTGTGGGTGTAACTTTTTGTTTTTGAATATCAAAACGTTTCTGAATTTCAGGCGTTAACTCCAGTGTTTTATCACTGCGTTTATAGATACGCCCGCCTTTGGATAAGAGTTTCTCGTTATATTGGTCCCAGCCACCGCATGTCTCGAACAAACGTTTACGCTCTTTGAATGTTGCTGCCGCATCAGGAGAAGGATCGCAGAAAATGTGCACATGGTTAAAGGCCGCAATTAATTGTATATGCTTGGATAAGAGCATGCCATTCCCAAAAACATCTCCTCCCATATCGCCAATACCGACCACATCAAAGGGCTGGTTTTGTATATCATGATTGAGAAGACGAAAATGGAATTTCACTGATTCCCATGCTCCACGGGCCGTTATGCCCATTTTCTTGTGATCATATCCGGCAGAACCGCCAGAGGCAAAAGCATCATCCAGCCAAAAACCGTATTCCTGTGACAAACCATTCGCGATATCTGAGAATGTAGCCGTTCCCTTATCAGCAGCTACAACCAGGTAAGGATCATCTCCATCTCTTCGTACAACATTTTCAGGCGGGATAATTTTACTACCCTTCTGGTTATCGGTGATATCCAGCATCGCCCGAATAAAAGTTTTGTAGCATTCTACGCCTTCTTTGAAAAACTCCTCTCGGCTATCGGTCGGTGTTTTGACAATAAAGCCGCCTTTGGCTCCCATTGGCACAATCACGGCATTTTTCACCATTTGCGCTTTCATAAGGCCCAGAACTTCTGTCCGGAAGTCTTCATGCCTGTCAGACCAGCGCAAGCCGCCTCTGGCAATCATATCGCCACGTAAATGAACAGCTTCAACGCGGGTAGAATAAACAAATATTTCACGGAAAGGACGGGGATCCGGCATATCCGGCACCATGGAGGAATCAAATTTTAGCGACAAATAAGGCTGGTCGCTACCATCCCACGTACACTGATAATAATTTGTTCGCAAAGTTGCCTGCACAAGACCAACCATCATGCGCAAGATACGATCCTGATCACTAGATACAACATTTTCCAGTTCTTCCAAAACCGGAGCAGCCAGTTTTTCAAATGTCTGGAGTTTATTTTCCGTGTTTTTCTTTGGATCCAGCAACCCCTTAAACAGATCAATGATCATATGGCTTATTTCAGGGTGATCGGTCAGGGCTTTTTCTATATAGCTGCTACTAAAGGGGAAACGAAGTTGACGCATATAACGTACATAGCTGCGTAACACCATAATTTCATGCCAATTGATTTTAGCACTAAGTGTCAGGCGGTTGAGCGTATCATTTTCAACCATATTGTTCCATATCTGGATAAAGGCGCTCTCGAAATCCTTTTTAACCTCATCAATATCAACGCCCCCTTCTACTTCAGAGGTTTCCAGCAAAAAGTCGTGAATCCAAACAGCTCTCTCACCGCCATTAGGTCTGATTTCAAAAGGAAGCTCTGCGATCACACGAAGCCCCATATTCTCAAGAATTGGCAAGACGTCTGATAAGATAATCGGCGAGCCCACATGATAGACCTTCAGACGAACACAATTTTCCGAAATGTCATTGGGACGATATAGATCCAGAACAATATTATCGCACTCCAGCGCTTCTTCGACCTTTTCAATATCGAAAACGGCCTGTTTCGCCAAGTAATGAGATGCATATCCGACCGGAAAAGCTTCGGCATAACGAAAATTAACGGCGGCTATATATTTATCATCCGTATAAGCCTCGGTTAAAGCCTGAAAGAGTCTTTCAGACCAGGTCTGACCATTTTCACGTAAACGATGTTCAATTCTGGCAATATCAATTTTCTTTGTGTTGGTCTGGCTGGTCTTGATAATAAACATGATCCGCGCAAAAACAGAATCATCAAGCGTGGTGTAGAAATTCGCCACTTGTCCATTTGTTTCCTGCTCGAGTATAGCAGAAAAATCCTTCCTGAGATCAGTGCCGTAGCGGTCTCTGGGAATATATACCAGACAAGAAATATAACGCTTGAAAGGGTCTTTGCGCATAAACAAGGCAATGCGCTGGCGCTCTTGCAAGCGGATAATATTCTCACAGATTTTAAACAGCGCTTTTGGTTCAATCTGGAACAACTCGTCACGTGGATATTTCTCCAGAATATGACGCAAAGCTTTTCGGTTATGAGACCCTTGTACAAATCCTGATAACTCAACGACATCTTCGATAAGTTTTCTGATCAGCGGAACATCGCATACACTTCGGGAATATGTCACAGAGGTAAACAGCCCCAAAAACAACTTTTCTCCAATAACGCTGCCTTTATCGTCGTAAATTTTGACTGCGATACAATCCATTGGAACGCGGCGGTGCACTGTTGCGAGTTTATTGGTTTTGGAAACCGATACAGGCGGCAGGCTTATTCTTAATTCCTGCATGTTGCGTGGCAAACCTTCTTTGTTGTCCGATATATAAGCCGGTGTCACATCATCATTCAAAACACCAAGACCAGAGCCTTTAACAGTTTTACTGGTGGGCCCACCTTTTTTATCCTTGCCAAAAAGATATTCGCGATACCCTAAAAGCGTAAAGTTATTATCGTATAGATAATCCAAAAATGCGCAGTATTCCTGTATTTCAGTCGCTGGTCTACGGGTTTTGGCCGCGTTAAGTTCCTCGGAAGCATTTTTTAATTTTCCAAGCATCTTCTGCCAGTCACGATTTGCGTGATAGACATCCTCCAAAACCTTTGCGAAACCTTTTTTAAGCTCCTTTATCGAGGTGTTGGAGAGTGTTTCGTTAATCTGGACGTGAATATGAGCCTGCCTGACATATCCCTCTTTAGCCGTTGATGAAATATCAAGCAAATCAGATTTTTTATCATATTTTGTGTAGAGAACAGGGTAAATCAAAATGCCTATCAAGTGGTTGTGCTTGTTAATCTCCGCAGCAATAGAATCGACAAGAAAAGCCACATCATCACTTACAATATCAATAATTGTTTTCCGGGAATCTCCTTTACCCAGTTCCGGACAGTAAATCTGTAATTCCGGCTCTCCGGCCTTGCGACATTTAGCCATATCCCAATGATGGCACGCCATATGCTTCAAAATATTTGCATTGAAAAACTCCAGATCGCTCACAGATATCCGACTGCTTATAACTTCAAGCATCTGAATCAAACGAGGAGAAGCATTTTTGGGCAACAAATCTTTGGCTTGAGCGATTAGCGTTTTGAACGGGTCACTCGTTTTATCTTTTTTTTGTATAGACATAATTTTACTATCACCGATGAGATATTTACGGGCGCATCTTAGGATGAAAAACCCATAGGGTCCAGAGGGTTTTTTAATTGCGCAAACCTTTATTTACCCTGCATTGCACAAAAGAAACTTGCACGATCTGATGAATTGGGTGTTTTCATTTTAACGCTGTCCTATATGATTATTTTTTATAGGGACCATAACAAAGAGGTTACACATGTCTTTAAAAGGGAAAACTGCTCTTATTACAGGCTCAACAAGTGGAATCGGGCTTGGCATTGCACAAGGTTTTGCCGATCAGGGAATCAATATCGTGATGAACGGATTTGGCGATAAGGACAAGATTGAAGCTGAGCGGAAAGCGCTTGAAGACAAGGGTGTGTCTGCAATTTATCATGGTGCGGATATGACAAAGCCAGAAGAAATCCGTGATATGGTAGCCTTGGCAGAAAAAGAATTCGGCGCTGTTGATATTCTGGTTAATAATGCAGGGATTCAGCATGTCTGTCCGGTTGAAGATTTTCCGGAGGAAAAATGGGATGCTATTTTAGGGATTATACTCTCTTCAGCGTTCCACACAACCAAAGCCTCTATTGGCGGGATGCGGAAAGCCGGATGGGGCCGAATCATCAATATGTGCTCGGCGCATGGGCTGGTGGCGTCGCCCTATAAAACTGCGTACGTCTCGGCAAAGCACGGGCTTTTGGGCCTTACCAAAACAATCGGTCTTGAAGTCGCACAGGATAATATCACCTGTAATGCGATTTGTCCGGGCTATGTGTTTACACCCTTGGTTGAAAACCAGATTGCCGATACTGCCAAGGCAAGGGGCATTAGCGAGGAAGAGGTTGTGAACAATGTCCTTCTGGCGGCGCAATGGACCAAAAAATTCGTGACCATAGAACAAGTCGCCGGTATTGCCCTGTTTTTATGTTCGGATACGGCGGCAAATATCACGGGCACAGATATTGTTGTCGATGGCGGATGGACGGCAGCCTAGATTTTTATATTACGAAAAAGACAAAAAATGGATCAGAACTTTCAGGATAAGACCCATGTGGTGATTATTGGCGCTGGCTTTGGCGGCCTAGAAACGGCCAAAACTTTAGCCAATAAGGGTGTACGTGTCTCGGTCATCGATAAACATAACCATCATCTCTTTCAACCTTTGCTCTATCAGGTGGCCACAGCCGCTTTGACAGCCGCAGAGATTGCCTCGCCGATTCGCCACATCTTGCGCAAAGCCAAGAATGTAGCCGTCTATATGAATAAAATTGTAGCGGTTGATACGGATAAGAAAATCGTACGTGCGCGCAGCGGTCGGGAATTTACTTATGATTATCTGGTTCTGGCTACGGGTGCCCGGCACAGCTATTTTGGACGGGATGAATGGGCAAAATATGCGCCCGGACTAAAATCTATTGAAGATGCACGTGAAATCCGCAAGCGCGTTTTGACTGCGTTTGAAAAAGCAGAAATGGAAGATGATCCGGAGCAACGCAGAGCTTGGCTAAATTTCGTTGTCGTAGGCGCAGGACCGACAGGCGTAGAGCTAGCCGGTGCAATATCAGAACTTGCACATTATACGCTTCGTGAAGATTTTGAGCATATCCAGCCCAGTGATGCACGCATTATGCTGGTTGATGCAGGGCCGAAGGTTCTGGAAAGATTTAATGACAAACTAAGCGCAAAGGCTGTTGATCACCTTGAAACACTTGGCGTTGAAATCCTGACCAACTCAATGGTTAAGGATATGGATGATACGAGCGTTACGCTTAATGAAGAGAAAATTCCTACACGTACAATTATCTGGGCTGCAGGCGTACAGGCCTCTCGCGCAGGTCAGTGGCTTGGGGTGGAAACTGACCGTATGGGCCGCATTCCCGTTGATGATAATCTTTGTGTAAAAGATCACGCAGAGATTTATGCGATTGGGGACACAGCATGTTATACACCCGGTGGCACGGAGCAATCTCTCCCCGGCATTGCGCCTGTCGCCAAGCAAATGGGAGAATATGTCGGAAAGGATATCTTGAGACGTGTGGAAAATCGCAGAAGAACGTCTTTTAAATATAAAGATCTGGGCACTATGGCAACAATCGGACGTAACCGCGCTATTGCCGATTTACGCGGATTCAGACTTAGCGGTTTTCCGGGATGGATTTTATGGTGTGTGGCCCATGTCTATTTCTTAGTAGGCTTTAGAAACCGTCTTTTGGTCTGTTTGCAGTGGTTTTTCTCTTATATGACCTATCACAGAGGTGTACGTCTGATTATAGGAGAAAGCGGCATTCCAGAAGAAGAGGAAGACGAGTCTAAGAAATAAGAGATATAAATATTATCTATTCATTATAGGCGTAGCATAAAATCATCCCGATTTTAGTGGTAATTTTATCGTCACGGTTGTGCCTACATCCACAGTAGACTCGATATCCATCTTTCCACCATGGAGCATGACAAGCTCACGTGTAATGGAAAGCCCTAGTCCGGTGCCTTCGTGATTTCTCGTATATTCACCGGAAACCTGTTCAAACGGTTTAAGGACAGAGGCAAGCTTATTGGGCGGAATGCCAACCCCGTTATCATGAATTTTAATTATGACATGCTCGGATGATTCATGTACGTCCACCCAGATCATACCCTTTTCGCGGGTAAATTTGACCGCATTCGATAATATATTCAGGAATATCTGGAGCAAGGCACGGCGGTCCGCCTGTAAGATAATATTTCTGGCTCGTAAATCCGGCTTTTTTAAGGTAACATTACCATCGCTGGCACGCGCCTCAACCATCCGAAAGGCCCTATTTATAACATCTTCCAGCCGTACGTCTGTAATTGAAAGCGCGTATTTGCCTTCTTCTATCTTCGACATATCCAGTATATCGGTTATAATATCAAGCAAATGCTGACCGCTATCATAGATGCTGGCAGAATATTCAAGATATTTTTCATTAAAAATCGGCCCGAGTATCTGGTTTTTCATCATTTCGGAAAAACCGATTATCGCATTAAGAGGCGTACGCAACTCATGGCTCATATTTGCTAAAAATCTGGACTTGGCTGCATAGGCTTGCTCGGCTGCGTTCTTGGCAGCGCGCAGCTTTTTCTCGTGTAAGGCTCGCTCTGTCATGTCCTGCAAGATACCGTACAGGGCGACGACCTCTCCGCTTTCATCTTTTTCACAGCGGCCTTCACAGCGTACATAGCGCTCTTGCCCGTCCGGGCGGTGTATGCTGAATTCCATATCGTAGTTTTTTTCCTCGATCATGGCACGCTGAAAAATCTGCCCCACGCGGCCTACATCGAATTTGTGTACGCGCTCCATGAACCAGTTCATCTCAATCTTGTCTGTCTCCTCGAGATAGCCAAAGATCCGCGCCATTTCCTCCGAACATGAAACATAGTCCTCTCCAATTGCCCAGCGCCAATGTCCCATATGGCCTATAGCTTCGGCCTCGGTGAGTTGTTGCCGGCGTTTGATCAGATCATCCCTATGTTCATGGATTTCGGTAATATCTCTTCCTGATGCATAAATATAGCCGTCATCATATTTCTGGCGCCACTCAACCCGGTGTACGTCTCCGTCTCTGGCTTTCATCCGTACTACATAGGTTGTAATCGAAGCATCGGGAATAAATTGATCATCATGATGGAAAAAATCCGTGAGAGTAAAATTTTCCTGTGTTTGCGGATCAGCAATAAAACGCTCTATAAAATTTCCGTTACAAGAAATGATCTTGCCCTTTTCATCCATCACCACCATCATCTCGTGACTGAGATCAGCAAATACGCCGTAATCCTGAGGTTTTCTAAGGGAAATAGAAGACTGTACGTCTTTTTTAGAATCTCGCCCGGCTACTTCCAGACTTTGATCTTCGGATAAGGAAACGATCAAATAACGTGCATTATTTTGATTTTTCACCCAATCGAAATAAAAACTCCGGATGACCGGATTGCCATAGAGATGGACATCGTGCTCTCCGGACTCCAACGCGGTTAAAGGCTCGTCATCGTCTAATGCGTCTTCGGAGAAACTGAAAATATCGAGCAGATTATAGGTCTCAAATTCCGATAGGCCCAAAAGCTTTAAAAAAGCATCATTGGCATGCTCAATCACACCATCTTCGCGCACAGCGCAGCGCGCTGTCTCGATTTTGGCTGGAACATAGCTATCCCGTGATATATCTAGTAGGCTTTCATCGATCATGATTAGGCAATTAAGATAATAATTTGCTAAAAGACGTGCGGATTGTTAAATCCATAATTATCTTACCCTAAACCACCTATCTCTTACAAGGGAGAAAAGCCGCAGACCCAAGGCATGCGGCTTTCGAGGTGTTTATGAGGGGAAAACTAGTATTTTACAGCGCAGCCATAAGGCCATGTCGCCGCTGTTTGTACTTCTCGTCCGGCAGTAATATCCTCGATAGCCGCCAAGACATAGTTTGTCGCACCTTCTATTGTAGCAGGGTCGGGGCTGGAATCGCTGTCAATCGCGCCGGCATAGGCCACGCTTCCTTCCGGATTGATGACAAACATATGCGGCGTTGTTTTCGCCTCGTACAGCCTGCCAATTTCGCCTCGTTCATCAAGAATGCGGGTTGTTGCATGGGCGCCTGCTTCTTCTTCAATCTGGATGGCTTGCTGCGCGCTCACATGACCTTGCTTTTCCGGCGCGGAAGAAACGATCGAAACCCATATGACACCATTATCTGTTGCTGTTTTCTGTGTGGCTTGCATATTGCCTGAATCATAGTGTTTTTTGACAAAAGGGCAAAGGTGGTTTGTCCACTCTAAAACCACAGTTTTTCCCTTATGATCGCTTAAGGCAAAGGCTTCACCGTGAATATCTGTAGCTGAAAAATCAGGAGCGGGCTTTCCGACCTCTATATTCGCGTGAGCCTTATAGCCATAGATTGGCAAAAAGGCAGCCATGACTAATAAAGCAACTGTATAAAGTGCAAGTCTCTCGTACATTTCAAGTGTCCTTCCCGTTAATAGAATTACGTTTTTATGAAATTACTTAATCTCCAAGCGCTTCTTGTAATGTTTTAGGTGTTAGAAGCTGCGGTAATAACACGGCCCCGCTTCTTTGCCCTGTAACCTTATCCTTGGGCGGATAATATACATAGATTGGCACTCCGTTACGCCCGAAGGACTCAAGATATTCGGTAATCTCACCGTCATAATTCGTCCAATCTCCTATAAAGTAACGAATTTTCTTCTCTTCAAATAATTTTTTTGTGGACGCTATATTGATTGCCACAGCATGGTTGAGTTTACACGTAATGCACCAGCTGGCCGTCATTTCCACAAAGACAGGATGCTGCGCAGCAAGGGCTGTTTCTAAAGCCTGAGCAGAGAATTTCTCTCCAAATTCATAATTGCGCGCTGTATTTATACTTTGCACCGGAGCGTTATTCACCCCCATAAGAGATAAAAACGGCATTAAGAGTGCTATTACAAAAGCGCCATTGCGCACATGCTTTAGAGCAGGTTTTGATGCTGTTATTTTTGCAATCCGGATAGATAACACGATAAAAAGCATTCCACTTAGGATATAAAGAACGCCGACTGCCCCTTTTTGAGCGCTTAAAACCCAGATCAACCAGAGGCTAGACGCAAACATCGGAAGGGCCAAAAATTTCCTGAAACCCTCCATCCATGGGCCGGGACGGGGCAGAATTTTACAGGCTGCGGGAACATAGCAAAGGAAAAGATAGGGGAAGGCCAATCCAAACCCCAGCGCTGCAAAGACTGATAGAGAGATAAGGGCTGGCTGGACAAGGGCAAAACCTATGGCCGCCGCCATAAAGGGCGCCGTGCAAGGCGTAGCGACAACAGCCGCTAAAACGCCGGTAAAAAACGTGCCGCTTAAGCCTGCCTTTTGACTTAAGGACTGACCAAGACCGCCAAACCGGCTAGAAATTTCTATAAAGCCCATGAGATTCAAGGTGATTAGAAAGAACAGATAAGCCAAAGCCCCTACGATCACAGGGTTTTGTAGCTGGAATCCCCACCCGACAAGAAGTCCTGCGCTTTTAAACATCAAAAGCACGCCTGCAATCACGATAAAGCTGCCCATTATACCGGCTGTGTAGGCGAGTCCATGCTTACGTGCCAATGACGCCTCTTTTTCCGCTATTTTAACAAGGCTAAGAGCCTTCATCGAGAGAACCGGAAAGACGCAGGGCATCAGGTTCAGGATTAACCCGCCAATCAGAGCAAAAATAATAGCACTGATAAGGGTGATTTGATCGGGTTGGATATAATCATCCTGTATATTTTCCACCAAAATGGGCTGTTCCTTAGTCGGTAGAGTTATTTTATACTCCATGGCATCGTCCCTGTGAAGCTTTATTTCATAGGCGCCTTCAGTATATTTCTGTCCTTTTATAGCCAATAATCCGATCAAATTATCCTTAAGTGGCAGCGCCTGATCTCCACGATCATGAACAATCCAGATTACCTCCTCTTCCTCATAAACCTTAGGCTCGGCAGCGTGGTTAATCATCCCCCGATCCAGCGGAAAAAATTCAAGGTTCTGCCCTTCCAGATTAATACGCTCACTATCTTCAAGAGCCAGTTTTACCAATAAAAACCCGTCTTTTTCACGATAAGAAAAATCGCCTTCCAGAGTCTCAGGCAAAAATTTGCCTGCTTCCTCGATGTACGCACCATTATCCTTCTTAAAAGCAAGCGGGTCATTCAGAGTAACAACCACGCTTTGCGATTCCGGAATGCAAATCTCATTACATACAAGCATGTTTACCTTGGCCCTAAGCTCTATTTTTCCCTCTGCTATGTTTTCAGGGAAAGTGATGGGCTGCAATAAGGTTACTTGATCGTAATAGCCGTAATTTGAAAGAAAATCAGTGTTAATTTTGTCTGGTATTGGCCATTTTATATCTTTTACTTCAATATCTTGTCCTGATTCCCATTCAACACTAACGGGAAGGCCCGAGTCACCTGGATTTGCCCAATAAACATGCCAATGCTCGGCAAGATCTATAGTGATTGCCATTATCAGGCTTTGCCCTGCCTCAACTTTATTGCTCTCCGGCGTAATAGTCACATGCGTAAACGGACCATGCTCATCCATCGCATAGGATGGGACTGCAAAACACAAAACAGCAAGATAGATCAGCGTTATTAACTTGAATTTAAAGCCTATAGGAAACTCTTTCATGCTTCTTTCCTTGATATCCTGACATACAGGGATAAAAAATACGTCTATACGTACAGTATCTTTCTTCGTTTAATCTTGCTTTTGGTTACAAAATCCTACAATATTCCTGATGTTTGTACCAATAACCCAAATAGAGACATTCCATGAACACCCCCCTTTGGAGCCCTTCTCAGGATTTTATAGAAAAAACTTTCCTTTACCAGTTCAAAGAGAGGGTAGAGAGCAAATACACTCAGAAATTAGATGACTATACTGCGTTATGGCAGTGGTCAGTGGCCAACGCGCCGGATTTTTGGGATGAAATATGGGATTTTTGCGGGGTCATTGGTGATAAGGGCAAAACCACATTTGATGCTGCAGGCGGCATCATGCAGAAGGCTCGATTTTTTACGGATAGCAAACTTAATTACGCAGAAAACCTTCTAAAGCACAAAAATGATAATACGGCCATAATTTTCCGTGATGAACACGGGGCCGAGCGCTCTTTAAGCTTTAATGATTTACATGTACGTGTCTCAAAATGGCAGCAAGCCATGAAGCATATGGGCATCACCAAGGGGGATCGCGTTGCAGGCTATATGCCCAATACACCTGAGACTATAATTGCAGCTCTTGCCGCTATCTCATTGGGCGCTATTTGGTCATCTGCCTCGCCGGACTTTGGAGTTCAAGGGGTTGTTGATCGATTCGGACAAACCCAGCCTAAACTCTTAATTGCTGTAGACGGCTACTACTATAACGGAAAAACGGTTGATGTTTTAGCCAAATTAAAAGACGTACAGCCGCAAATCGGGTCATTGGAACGCATTGTGATCGTGCCTTTTGCCGGATCGAATATGAATATTAGTGATATTCCTTTGTCCGAGAGTGAAGAGAGCTTCATAAATAGCTTTGAACCTAAGGATGTTGAGTTTGCCCGTGTGGAGTTCAACCATCCGCTTTTCATTATGTTTTCCTCTGGTACAACAGGCATTCCGAAATGCATCGTACATGGGCATGGGGGAACGCTACTCCAGCATTTAAAGGAACATATGCTCCAATGTGATGTGAAACCCGATGATAAGGTTTTTTATTTTACTACATGTGGCTGGATGATGTGGAACTGGCTGATCTCGGCGCTGGGTTGCGGCGCTACGCTTCTCCTGTTTGATGGATCACCCTTTTATCCTGACGGCTATGCCCTTTGGGATTATACGTCCAAGCATAAATGTACGCTTTTTGGTACGTCTGCCAAGTATATTGATGCGATGAAGGTTAATAATATCCATCCAATGGATAAATATGACCTCTCTAGCCTTAGAACAATAACCTCGACAGGCTCACCTTTGGTGCATGAGGGCTTTGATTTCGTCTATGAGCATATAAAGAAGGACGTACATCTTGCTTCCATTTATGGGGGAACAGACATTATCTCTGCCAGTTTTGGCATTGGAAATCCGATATCACCGGTTTATAGGGGGGAGATACAGGGACCAGCCCTTGCCACAGATGTTGATATTTTTGATGAAAACGGTCAGCCTAAACCTCCAGGAAGCGGCCCAGGCGAGCTTGTCTGCAAGCAGCCCATTCCATCTATGCCTGTATCTTTCTGGAATGACGCCGATGGATCCCGATATGAGAGCGCTTATTACAAATGTTACCCTGATGTTTGGCATCACGGAGATTGGGTCGAAAAGACGGTGCATAATGGGTTCATTATTCACGGACGCAGTGATGCTACCCTTAATCCAGGTGGTGTACGTATCGGCACAGCAGAGATATATCGGCAAGTCGAGCAAGTTGAGGCTGTAAAGGAATCTATATGTGTGGGTCAAAATTGGGACGGAGACGTACGGGTCATTCTTTTTATCGTGCTGAAAGATGGCTGGGATCTTGATGACAATCTTATCAAGGAGATAAAGGCCGTTATTCGCAATGGCGCTTCTCCCCGTCATGTTCCGGCCAAAATTATAGCCGTTTCCGATATACCTCGCACAAGAAGCGGTAAAATAACGGAAATTGCCGTCCGTGATATTATTCATGGTCGCGCTATTAAGAATATAGAAGCTCTGGCTAACCCCGAAGCACTTGAAGAATATAAGGATCTGGAAGCTTTGAAGGCCTGAAATAAAAATCTTGCCAAAATTTTCCAGTCATCATAAAGTCACTTTTATGAATTTATTTAAAGTTACTTATACTCTGAACTTTTTAAACGCAGCAGCGGCAAGAGCCTTTGCGGCAGCCTTTGTGGCTGTATAATTTCATCCATAGTGCCAAGAGCACGTTTACCCAACACATTAAATAAGTACAGCGTAATAAAGCATTAAGACTTTATATGCTATAGAGTTGACAGAAAGCAAAAGCAATGCAGACAGTAGAAACAAACAATATGAGCGAACAAAAAATAGAAAATAATAGTGAGCGCGTTGATGAGGGCGGTGAGAAGCTGAAATTCCGGCCTGTCCTTCATGCACTGACGGCTAATCCAGGCGCAGAAATGATAAACTATGCGCGGGGTAAGACGAATATCATCACTTTGGGTCAGGGAGAGGGCGATATCCCGACACCGGATTTTATCTGCGAAGCCACTATGAACGCTATGAAAGAGGGACGTACATTTTACGGGCCCGTTTTGGGACAAGAGGTTTTACGGGACGCTCTCAGTGATTATTACAGGCGGATTTACAAACTCGATATTCCCTCTAAACGTGTATTTGTGACCTCTTCCGGCTCTACAGCCATGCATTTATCTTTGGCTGCACTGGTTGATAAAGGCGATGAGGTTATCACAATCACGCCGATCTGGAAAAATCTGGTTGGTGCGATTGAACTGACGCAAGCCACAGGGAAACAAGTGGCCCTTGATAATGTCAATAATGAATGGAAGCTTGATCTGGACAAGCTCTTTTCTGCGGTGACCGAGAAAACCAAGGTGATTTTGATAGTTACGCCCTCTAATCCAACAGGCTGGACAGCCACTAAGGAGGAAATGAAGGCAATTCTCGATTTTGCAAGAGAGCGGGATATATGGATTCTCTCCGATGAGGTCTATGGCCGCCTTGTTTATGAGGGTGTACGTGCGCCAAGCTTTCTTGATGTGGCGCAAGAGGACGATCTTCTGCTGGTTGTGAACAGCTTTTCTAAAAGCTGGGCCATGACGGGCTGGCGATTGGGCTGGATTGTCGGACCGGAAATTGCCGAAGCCAAAATTCGTGATGTCGCACTTTATAATAAACTTTGCCCGCCTAGTTTCACACAATATGGCGCTGTGGCTGCTCTGGAGGCAGGAGAAGAGTTCCTCAAAGGGCAAATCGATAAATGGAGGAAAAATCGCGACATTGTCGTTAATAGACTAGGTAAGCTTGAGAATGTGCATATGTCCTACCCAAAATCTACTTTTTATGCTTTCTTTAAAGTTGATGGTGAGCCGGATTGTATTGAATTCACCAAGCGTCTCATTGATGAAGCTGGTGTATTACTATCTCCGGGCAAACCTTTTGGTGATGTTTGCAAAGGGTATATCCGGCTTTGCTTTGCCGTATCAGAAGCCAGACTCAATGAGGCACTGGATAGGTTAGAAGCTGCGATAAATAAAGGTAGATCATGAGAGGCTATTTCGGCATAGGCGTTGAAGGGATCAGCAAGGAACAAAATGTCGGCACAATTGTACGCTCAACCCATTCTTTTGGCGGCAGTTTCTTCTTCACTATTCAACCTGATGTTGATATTAAGGCTCTGCGCTCCAGCGATACATCCGATGCGTTTAATCATATGCCCTATTACCAATATGCAAATCCTGATGAATTAGCTCTGCCTGAGGACTGTACGTTAGTTGGCATAGAGCTTACTGATGAATCCATTGTAATGCCTAGCTTCCGGCATCCTTTGCGCGCAGCGTACGTGTTTGGCCCCGAAATGGGAAGCCTATCCAAAGAGACTCTCAAACATTGCGATCATGTGGTAAAAATACCGATGAAATTTTGTGTCAATGTTGGTGTTGCCGCTGCTATTACCATGTATGACCGGATGATCTGTCTGGGTCGTTTTGCCGAGCGGCCTGTACGCCCCGGCGGACCGATAAAAAGGGGCAAAAAGCCGAAACCCCATAATCACCGCAGAAAAACGCGGAAAAAGATCTAGAATTTCTTTGCCATATTTAGATTTTAGCAAGGTTTTATGCTATACTATAAGGGTATAAGGGACTTATGGGAGGTATGCTCTATGGCAGATCTGAGGAAACAATTAGCAGATTTCAGGCTGACGACTGCTCAGATATACTATCATATGCCCGATCATCAAAGTCTCCTGCAGGAATATATTTGGCAGGATTACGATATTTCACCGCAATTTCCTGTCCTAAAGAAATTTTTGGATTTCTGGGTCGAGGAGATTGAAGGTACGCTCCACTCCGTATATGTAGCTAAAAGAAAATTAATCACTGATAGCGACATGGGCTTTGCAGATTTTGAATGCACACTCAACTAAATTTTTTAATCACTATTTTGGGCCAAAGTGACCTGAAGGCCGTCAAGTTCTTCATCCATAATAATCTGACAAGACAATCTTGAATTATCCTGTAAATCGAAAGCTTCATCCAGCATATCTTCTTCTTCCTCGCGTTTAGGAGGAAGTTTATCCAGCCACCCCTTATCAACATAAACATGACACGTGGCACAAGCACAAGCCCCACCACATTCTGCCTTAATAGGAAGCCTATACTCACGGATAATTTCCATCACCCGCCAGCCCGAAACAGCTTCTAATTCACGAGTTTCACCGTTTTTGTCCTTAACAATCAGTTTCATGGTCCGTCCTTCAGAATTTATTTTCCCTTATCTTCTTTTGTCATTAATTCCTGAAACGCAAATGTCAAGCCCGCGATTGACAATGCGTAGGTCAAGAGGACTGTCGCATATAATAGAATTTTTTCAAAAATTAGAGCAAAGGCAGGGCTAAAAGAAAGAAGGCCTATGATGGCAGAATAAAATGGAAGTAAAATGGCAAATACAGGAAATGAACATAAAAAAATCAAGATTATCATCTTTGCAGAGTTATTGATCCCGCCCATTTTCTTTAAATAATCAGAGACCCTGAACCCCATCGCAGCAGGTACGTTTACAACACAAAGCCGTGTGGTCCACACAATAACTGTAAACACACATAGAGCAATGAACATTCTGACCGGCACAGGTAATAGATTTTCAATAGCTTGTTCCTGCATTTCCGGAGACATCGGTAATACTTTAGAAGCTGGAAGCATCACCCCCCATGCCAAAACTGTGAAAAAGATAAAAACAAGAATATAGCAGGCTATACTGACCTGCAAAGCGTCTTTACGGGATAAATCGGCCCCTTTTATATGCTTTATAATTCTGTCACTTTCATTTATTTCCGGAGCATCAACCAGCGTACCCCAAATATGTATGGGTTCGTGATAGACAACAAAACGGACAAACATGGCAAAAAACAACGCTTCAACAAAAATCGCAGGCATCATAATCAAATTGTGGCGTAACATCCCGAGTTCTTCTATTCCGCCTAGCGACGCTATGCTCAGGACGCAAAAAATTTCCACGAATAAGACCGGCACAGCAACACGCGCCAGATATCCTTTATAATACCAGACAAATTCATAAGCTTTGGAAGCACTGGTTATAAAATCAAAACTTGCCATGAGGTGTTTCTTTGTTTATTGCACAATACACATCAACATTACACACTTGCCTAAACTATTAAAACATTAAAAGCCATGAAAAAGAAAATGCATAGCACCAAAGAAAATAGCGCCGTTATTACCTGGTTATATGTGTGTTGCGGTCTGGTTTTCCTGATGATTATTGTAGGCGCGATTACCCGCCTTACAGAATCCGGCCTATCGATAGTTGAATGGCGCCCCCTGATCGGGGCATTGCCGCCCATGAATGAGGAAGAATGGCAGCGCGTATATGAGCTTTATAAACTCTCTCCGGAGTTTGAAAAAAAACATTTCTGGATGGACATCGAGGATTTCAAAAATATCTTTTTCTGGGAATGGTTTCACAGATTTCTGGGGCGTTTAATCGGAATAGTGTACGCTTTGCCGTTTTTGTTTTTCCTTATAAGAGGCTGGATACCGCAAGGATATAAGCTCAAGTTTTTTGGCTTGCTCGTGCTTGGAGGCGCACAAGGCTTTATGGGGTGGTATATGGTTAAAAGCGGGCTTGTTGATATCCCGTCTGTGAGCCATTACCGCCTTACTGCACATTTGTCACTCGCCCTGTTAATATATGGGTTAATGTTCTGGATAGCTCAAAGCCTCAAGGATTTGGGGACAAGTACAAAGCGTACAGGTCATTTTTGCCTTTACCGCCAAGGATGGGTAACGCTTGGTTTGCTTATGATTACAATTTTCTGGGGCGCGTACACGGCGGGGCTGGATGCCGGCCTTGTCTATAATGACACTTTTCCTAAGATGGGCGAGACATGGATTCCTTCCGAAATCTGGTTTTATAAACCTGTCTGGGTGAATTTTTTTGAAAATCCCGCAGGCGTACAATTTGTTCATCGATGGCTGGCTATGCTAACGGGGCTAGCCCTCTTTGGTTTGAGCATACGGGCGATGCATACAGGGTATAAAGATTTGCGTTTTGCCATGCTGGGGTTTTTTGTATTTATCCAGATAGGGCTTGGTATTTTTACGCTGCTCTCGGGGGTAAATATTGTTCTGGCGGTTTCCCATCAGGCCGGCGCAGTGCTCTTGCTGACCCTTTTACTGGCCTGTATGCATAAATTACGTGTTTAAATGGCTTGTAAGGGCACAGAAATTACAGTAGAAAACATCTGACCTTTATAATAAGGGCCTGTAGCTCAGCTGGTTAGAGCAGTCCGCTCATAACGGATTGGTCGGGGGTTCAAGTCCCTCCGGGCCCACCACAAAATTGCAGAAAACCGCCATTTCGGGCGGTTTCGTTCTTTCCGGAAATCGCTGTGCTTCCCTCGTGCTCTCCAACACGGGATGCACGGGAATGCAAAGAAAAGTGTTGTTACCTCTCGAAAATGCACGAAATTACAATAGTTTGGATGTACAAATATTGTGTTTTATCTGCTTGTGTGATTTATTTATATGAAATCATAAAAGAAAGACTTGATTTAGATAGGGCTTATCTATTATAAAGCCTCAGTCTTGAAGGCAACTTCTCTTGCGTCCCGTTCGTCTAGAGGCCTAGGACACCGCCCTTTCACGGCGGCAACACGGGTTCGAATCCCGTACGGGATGCCAATTATTTCAATAACTTAGATGATTTTCAAAAACTCCGTACGTAACTTATACGTAATATACGGGTTCATTTTTCATGGGATTTTGCTGTACTAAATAGGACAAGTAATAGTTGGAAAATTATGTCAGAGTTTGTAAATTCGTTTAATGTTCGATTACGATGACATTGAAAACTTTCATATTCCAGACTTCAAGCTTTTTCACCTAAGCTTATATGAAGCAGCGAGATTTGCGGCAAAAATTAGATTGCTCGAAGGCTATCTTGATATAGATCATCCTGACGAGCCTGAGTTTTACGATTTAAACAATCCAGTTTTGGACAAGTTGCTAAAAGAACAATATGAGATTTTTGAAAATGCACTGCTTAAGGCTGCTCAGAACGGAAGCTTGAAAGTCGCTCATTTAGAAAGAGATATACATGACGAAATAGATATTGCTCACACCTATATTGATATTCACGATCTAGCGGATTGGCTAGATAAAAGAGGAACATCAATTTACGGTGATTTCTTTGCTGGCTATCAAGATAAGCAATTTGATTTATACTGGATTGCAGAACGTGCTGTTAAAGCTGAGTTAGTTCGTAGGGAAAATCAGGCTAAGAGAAACATTTTTTCAGATCAGGACTTAATAGTTCACCTGCAAGAGCAAAATGAATCTTTAAAAAAGGCTTATGAAACAAACAATCAAAATAAACCAAAACCATTACATACAAAAGAAAGAGAAACTCTTTTAAAGATTATAGCAGGCATGGCAACAGACGCGTATGGCTACGATCCAAATGCTGCCCGCTCACCCATCCCCAGAGAGATAGCTGATATACTCGCCGAAAAAGAAATACCCCTTGATCCCGACACTGTTCGTAAATGGCTAAAAGAAGCTGCCGAAATTCTGCCTCAAAGCCCTGAAAACCCTGACGACTAAACCGAATACGGTTTTGGTTTAACCGAATACCACCACAAATATTTTAGCTTGTATAGATTTGCCTTGGTTGCAATTAAACTAAGGAGAATCTTAATGCACAACTACACTCTTCCTGACACTGGATTTGTAAGACTTCCAGAAGTTTTAAAAGTCTTTCCTGTGAGTAAATCAACATGGTGGGCAGGCATTAAAGACGGACGTTTTCCCAAAGGCGTGAAATTAAGTGAAAAAATCACAGCGTGGCGCGTTGAAGACATTCGGGCGTTGATTGAATCATACAAGTAAAAGCCTATGTCAAAGCGTTTATACCCTCATAACCGCGTGCGCTATTGGTCTGCGTATGATCTGGATGAAATATGCGCTCTGTTCTCAGATACAGGGCTGCATATTCAAACGGTGCGAAGATGGATAAATAAGGGTGGTTTGCAAACTATAGACCGGAACAAGCCCACCTTGATTTACGGGCAAAACCTTATTGATTTTCTAAAGCGCCAGAACAGTAAAGGAAAGTGCAAAACAGCCTTTGACCAGATTTATTGCATGAAATGCAAAGACGGGCGGCCTGTTTATCAGAAAAAGATTGTAATTGAACAGCATAAAGGAGGGTTTTTAAAAGCATCCGGCCTTTGCCGTGAATGCAAAAATCGTATGTTCAAAAGCTACAAAATGGAAGATTACGGCGCGTTAAAGCGTACCTTTCATGTGGTTGATGTTTTGGAATTATACGATTGTGTAACCCCCACCGATAAGACTCACATTTCTGCACAAGAGCAAAAGCGCGCAAGTGAGTCTGGGCAAATGGAGCTTTTTTAATGAGCAAAGCTAATTACAAAGACAGATTCAACCCCATAAATGAGCGCATGAAATATAAATACCGTATTTACATGCGATGCGTGCGGCAAAGAGATGAAAAAACCATTTTGGCTGCCTTAAAACATATTCGAGAATTTGAGATTTTTTGTGGTTTTGCGGGGTTTGAAAAATACGATGATGCTATAGCGGATAAATATATCCGAGCCATGTTTTCGCAAAAACTTTCTCTTAATCACATCACAGGCAATTTGCGTGCTGTTAAAGATTTTTTGAACTGGCTTGAGCGGCAAAGAGGTTACAGGAGCAAAATCAATTTTAACCATATTGAATATTTAAACATTTCTACAAACCAAAAGAAGGAGGCGAAAGCCATGAACTACCAAAAAGCCTATAAATACGATCAAATTATTGATGTAATTCGTGCCATGCCGGATAAAACAGAAAAGGAAAAACGTGATAAAGCCATGATTTCCTTGCAAGCACTTTGTACTTTGCGCATTTCAGAATTGCGCACTGTTAAAATAAGGAGTTTGATTGAGGAAGACGGCATATTCTTTGTATATGTATGCCCCAAAAACATGAAAACAAAATTTGCAAAAACACGATATTCGGTTTTTGTGCCTTTGCCGGATGACATTAAAGGGAATATATTAAGCTGGCGTGATTATCTTGTGTCACTGGGTTTTAAAGACAATGATCCGCTTTTCCCTAAAATAGACAATAGCTTTAATGCTCAAAACCTTCTTGAACAAGGCATAAAGAAGATTGAAATAAAATCCGATACGACAATTCGGGATGTTTTCCGGCGGGCTTTTGAAAACGCAGGGCTGCCCTATATCAATCCGCATTCTTTTAGAAAAACGCTTGCACGATATGCCCAGACCCAAACCCCAGAGTTTTTGAACGCTGTGAGGCAAAACTTAGGGCATAGCTCCATAGATACAACGCTTAATAGTTATGGACAATTATCCGTGGCAGATCAGAGGAGAATAATAAATCAAGTGAGTTTTTAATATTTAACCCTTTTGAATAGCCTGTTTTAGTTATACCATTATGTTTCTAAACGGGCTATTCTGCCTACTAATCACAAAGACGATAGATATATGACCGAAGAACAAAAACAACGGCTGGAAGCGCAGCTTTGGAAAATAGCCAATGAATTGCGTGGTAAAATGGGGGCGGACGAGTTTCGCGATTATATTCTGGGCTTTATTTTCTATAAATACTTATCAGAGAAACAGCATCTTTTTGCGAACAAGTTGCTCGAAACCGAGGCCGTAAAGGACTACACACTTGTTACTGACAAAGACGACCTTGAGGCAATTAAAGAAGAGTCCCTTGAGAAGCTTGGTTATTTTCTGCATCCCGATGAACTGTTTGGGGCAATCACAGAAAAGGGCAATATCAAAGTTGATGAGGATGACGAAGAGGCCAAAGACAACTTTATCCTAGAAGATTTGCAATCTATCCTTAATTCCATTGAGCAAAGCACAATGGGTAATGAAAGCGAAGATGACTTTAACAAGCTCTTTGAAGACATTGACCTTGCCAGCACAAAGCTAGGACGAAGCCCCAGCGCCCGTAATACCTTAATAGCCAAAGTTCTTGCGCATCTTGATGCGGTGGATTTTCGTCTTGATGAGATTGAATCCGATGTTCTGGGCGATGCCTATGAATATCTGATTGCACAATTTGCATCCGGCGCAGGTAAAAAGGCAGGTGAGTTTTATACGCCTGCGCAGGTGTCAAAAATTCTGGCCAAGATTGTCACGATGGGCAAAGGGCAAATTAAGAACGCCTATGACCCTGCATGTGGTTCTGGTTCTTTGCTTTTGCGAATTGGTAAAGAAGCCAAAGTTGGACATTTTTATGGACAGGAATTAAACCGTACCACCTATAACCTTTGCCGCATGAACATGATCTTGCACGATATTCATTACAGCCGTTTTGACATTAAGCAGGAAGATACACTGGAAGAGCCTCAACATGAAGACATGGAGTTTGAAGCAATTGTGGCTAATCCGCCATTCTCGGCGCAGTGGAAGGGTAAAGATAACCCGCTTAATGAAACCGATGACAGGTTTAGCCAATATGGTGCGCTTGCCCCTACGTCCAAGGCTGATTTTGCCTTTGTGCAGCACATAATTCATCAACTTGCCGATAATGGCGTAGGTGCGATTGTTTTGCCGCATGGGGTTTTATTCCGTGGTGCGGCGGAAGGCACAATCCGCGAATATATTATCAAGGAACAAAATTATCTGGATGCCGTGATTGGCTTGCCGCCGAATATCTTTTACGGCACGTCTATCCCTGCCTGTATTCTGGTTCTCAAAAAATGCCGCAAGCATGATGATGATATTTTATTCATTGATGCAAGTGCGGATTTTGAAAAAGACGGCAATAAAAACAAACTGACCAACGATCATGTGACCAAAATCGTTGAAGCCTATGCAAAGCGTGAAAGCGTTGATAAATACGCTTATGCCGCGCCGTTATCCGAGATTGCGGAGAATGATTATAACCTCAACATTCCGCGCTACGTCGATACGTTCAAGGAAGAAGAACAGATTGATCTGGATTTTGTCGCGGGTGAGCTTATCAAACTAGAAAATTCCATGGCTGTAACAGATAAAACTATTGTCGAATTTTGTGGTCAGCTTGGCATTAAAGCCCCATTTTGTACGAAGGGGTAAGTTATGCCACAGCAAAAGAAAAATATTCCGGCGCTAAGATTTCCTGAATTTAAAGAAGCGTGGCTAAAAGATAAACTGCATAAACTCGCGGAAGTTAAGACCGGATCACGAGATACGCAGAACCGAATTGAAAACGGAAAATATCCGTTTTTTGTTCGTTCTGATACTGTTGAAAGAATTGATACCTTTGCTTTTGATGGTGAAGCCGTACTAACCTCTGGTGATGGCGTAGGAGTAGGAAAGAATGTTCATTATATCGATGGAAAATTCGACTATCACCAGCGTGTTTATGCAATTTATAATTTTTCTAAAAAATTAAATGGCAAATTCTTTTTCCAATTTTTTAAAGAAAATTTTTTGCGCCGCGCAATGAGATTAAGCGCAAAAAATTCAGTTGATAGCGTTCGTATGTCAATGATTACCGATATGCTGGTGCCACACCCGAAACCGGAAGAGCAAAAAAAAATCGCGGCGTTTTTGGGTGCGATGGATGAAAAAATAACTGGCCTTCAGAAAAAGAAAGGCTTGTTAGAGGATTATAAAAAGGGCTGTATGCAAAAGCTCTTTTCTCAAGAAATCCGCTTCACTGATAATAAAGGAAAGTCTTTTCCTGAATGGAAGGAAAAGAAATTAGGTGATGTTCTTACGATTGGTAGTGGCCGCGATTACAAGCATTTGGCTGATGGCGATATTCCTGTTTATGGGACGGGAGGCTATATGACCTCTGTAAATGAGTGGCTTTACGATGGTGAAAGTGTCTGTATCGGTCGGAAAGGAACGATAGATCAACCCAAGTTCCTAACAGGGAAATTTTGGACAGTAGATACACTTTTTTTTACACATTCGTTCAAAAAAGCTATTCCTAAATTTGTTTACTATGTTTTTCTAACGATTAATTGGCAGAAATATAATGAAGCTTCGGGTGTTCCTAGTCTTTCAAAAAAAACAATCGAACAAATTAAAACTATGATGCCGCACCCAGACGAGCAAAAGAAAATCGCTGACTTCTTATCTGCTATTGACGATAAA
>Ga0224501_10000159_pt1 | contig 66651 bp, 74 predicted proteins | sample SF_Oct11_sed_USG_4_FD_169105 | JGI IMG/M metagenome (GOLD analysis project Ga0224501, IMG submission 169105) | Sediment microbial communities from San Francisco Bay, California, United States - SF_Oct11_sed_USGS_8_1 | ecosystem: Environmental > Aquatic > Marine > Sediment | place: USA...
GTTTCTCGAGGTGCGTGTGCACCGATGACAGATTCCTTCACTTATTCTCCCTATTAGAATCAACTGACCAAATCTCCCCCTCCTCAATCTCTTGTTGAGCACGCATGTGTATTTGTGTCCTACTGTTGGAAAGTAATACTTAAATACAGATTCGCACATATATTATATATTAAGACGTGCGATAGGGGGTATGAGAACATGCGAAGTGAAATTATTGCTTCGATAAGAATATTTGTTGTTATCTCGGCCTCGGCTATGATAGCGGCTGCAGTCATCAGGTTACTTCTATGATTCATAGATAGTTGAGTGGAAGCAACCGGCCGCACATAAAGCCCATAAAAAGTTGGTGTATCCGTATTCTGAGAGGAAATTCTAGAGAACATCTGTGCGACCGCATGAATTTCTGATGAAAGCTATAGAGACCCAATCCGTTTTATTGGCCCTGTTTGATTGCGGTAAAACAATGGTAGTTGTACCTCAGTAGCTACATTGTTCATAGTTGAGATTGGAACTGATTTTCACCTTTTGACAGTAGTTGCAGTGCACACTCGAAGGGGATAGGAGTGCCAGTCGGTACATAATGCGTCGGCTTGTGTCTGGTGGGCCGGGCCGGATTTGAACCGGCGATCTTCGCCGCGTGAGGGCGACGTCTTAACCACGCTGGACTACCGGCCCAACATGTTCAGTAACTCTATTCTATCTATAAACCAAATAAAAATTATCCAACATATATAATAAGACACTGGAGAAGCCAACAATGGACAAATGGGAAGAAATGATGAAGAAGATAATGGCCATGCCCGCAGAAGAGCGCATGAAGCGGATCGAACTGTCCAAAAGCATGTGTATCTGCAGAAGCTGCCCAAGCTACAGAGGCACAGGCGAGACAGAACTCCTCTTTTGCGGCACAGGAAAAAGCACAATAATAAGTAAGGAGATGGGTTGCTCTTGCGGATTATGTCCAGTTGTAGCCCACATGGGCCTCACCCGTCTCTACTACTGCACAAGAGACACCGAAGCAGAACAACGTGGCGTCAAAATATAGAAACAACGCCAAAAAACCACCTCTCCTTTTTTTCAAAGCCATGGACCCCAAATAAAGCCATCACTTGAAAAACAGACCCAACCCAGTTATCAATACGCCGTTAACGCAACAGGACCAAAAGTGACCCCTGTTCCAAAATCAACTAAGGACAACTTCACTCACAATTGATAACAATGACCAAAAATTTCCATTGACATTATCAACAGAGATTAATGTGATGAAGAAAAACAAGAAATTCTCGAGGGCGTCAGAAGGCGCAGCTTTCCCCTCCAACCAACACAGCCTCATTACATAGGAGGTGATCCGGCCGCAGGTTCCCCTACGGCCACCTTGTTACGACTTTTCCCCCCTCACGAAGCCTAGATTCGACGCAGCCAAGAAGACCACGCCTCATCCAAACCCCACTTGGGTGGAACGACGGGCGGTGTGTGCAAGGAGCGGGGACGTATTCACCGCGCGATGATGACGCGCGATTACTAGGGATTCCATGATTCACGAGGGCGAGTTTCAGCCCTCGATCCCAACTACGACAGGGTTTCGAGATTACCTCCTCCTTTCGGAGTTGGAACCCACTGTCCCTGCCATTGCAGCTCGCGTGTGGCCCGGGGGATTCGGGGCATACTGACCTGCCGTGGCCCGCTCCTTCCTCCGCCTTGTCGGCGGCGGTCTCCCTAGTCTTGCCCATCGGAGACTCTCCTCAGAGGCAACAAGGGACGCGGGTCTCGATCGTTGCCTGACTTAACAGGACACCTCACGGCACGAACTGGCGACGGCCATGCACCTCCTCTCAGCTCGTCAAGCAAGACCATCAATCTGGCAATCATACTGCTGTCGCCCCCGGTAAGGTTCCCGGCGTTGACTCCAATTAAACCGCAAGCTTCACCCCTTGTGGTGCTCCCCCGCCAATTCCTTTAAGTTTCAGCCTTGCGGCCGTACTCCCCAGGCGGCGGGCTTAACGCTTTCACTGCGGCACTGAAGTGGCCCGTAGCCACCCCAACACCTAGCCCGCATCGTTTACAGCTTGGACTACCCGGGTATCTAATCCGGTTCGCTCCCCAAGCTTTCGTCCCTCACCGTCGAGCACGTGCCAGCCGACAGCCTTCGCCACTGGTGGTCTTCCTGGGATTACAGGATTTCACCCCTACCCCAAGAGTACCGTCGGCCTCTCCCGTCTCCTAGCCTGACAGTATCTCCCGCAGTCCAACGATTGGATCGTTGGATTTAACGAGAGACTTGTTAGGCCGGCTACGGACGCTTTAAGCCCAATAATCATCCCTACCACTCGGAGAGCTGGTATTACCGCGGCGGCTGACACCAGTCTTGCCCTCTCCTTATTCCTCCAGCTCCTTACACTGGAGAAAAGCCATCCTCAGCGGACGGCACTCGGGGTAGCCCGCTCACACTTTCGTGCATTGGCGAGTTTTCGCAACTGCTGCGCCCCGTAGGGCCTGGGACCTTGTCTCAGTTCCCATCTCCGGGCTCCCGCTCTCACGGCCCGTACCGGTTATAGGCTTGGTAGGCCTTTGTCCTACCAACTACCTGATCGGCCGCGGCTCCATCCTTGAGCGACATCTAAAGCATGGTTCGGATATCTTTTGGGTGAGGAGTCATTCCAGGCTTCCTCGCCTATCTGGAATTGTCCCCAGTTTCCCGGGGTTGTTCCTGTCTCAAGGTTAGGTTAGCCACGTGTTACTGAGCCGTTTGCCACGTCTCCTCCATGGCTTAGAGACGTTTGACTCGCATGTTTTAGTCCTACCCCGATAGCAGTAGGGTCCGGCAGGATCAACCGGATTTACAAATTTGGGAGTTTTGGCCTGTTGTTGGTTGGATTTGGGGGGTTTATGCGCCTTTTGAGCCTATTTCGGACCTAAACATGATGTTAGGTCTTCATTTTTGTTGCCGTAACTGGAGGTCAACATCTTCATTCAGTAGGGCGGTTTATCGCCTTTTTTGTCTGGGTTGAAGCCGCCGATGGTTACGGCTGTCGATGCGATTCATGTTTCGCCAAAGATTAGTTGGCTAGTCTTCGCTAATATAAGTGTTACTTTCCGCGTTAATAAGGATTTTTGAGCCTGTTTTCTCTGGAGAACAAAGATGAAATCGAAGCATAGCACCTATGGTATGATGGAACTGTATTGCATAATAAGAGACCGAATAAGAAGACCGGAATCAGAGTTCTAGTAAGTTTTTGGGTTTAAAACGATTTTCTCCTTCAATTTCCCTGCAACATAGTTGGAAAACTCTTCAAATTGCCTCTCAGTCAACACCAGTTTCGCCTTAGCCAAGAGTTCTATACATAAGTCTTTGAAAACCATGTCCGTGCATCCCAACTTGGCGTCATCGATTAGCGCTTTACAAGTCGCAAGAATCACACCATCCAACATCTTCACCCCTTTATGGACTTAGAATTCCAACGACTACTTCATTAATGCTTTATGACCGCAGAATCCAGATTAACCATAAGGATTCAACGTCCATTTTATGAGAGGAGCCTTTAGACTAGAGAAGCGATGAAATGTTGCATAGTCTCGTAAAGACAGGCGTTTGTCTATTCCAACAAATACAGTAGTTTCTTTTCTGTGATTTCTTCAGAAATTTTGTGATTTCCAACGATTATTGTTGGCGTTTCCTTCACGCCTTTCAAGACTGCCTTTACTTTTCCCATTCTTGATGATAGATTGTAAACTTTCAGTTTCATTCCTTTTTCTTCCGCCACTCTTTCTGCGATTTTGATCACTTGTTCGTGGATTTCGGGAAGGACCGATTCGAAGATTGGGACTGTTATTGGTTTTCTTGTGCACTCATGTTCTGGAGTTGTGAACTCGTATGTTTGAAAATTTCTAACAGGCACTTTCTCATTGTTTACGAAAACTTGAATTGTTCCTGCCATCTCTGTTCCAGATACAATATTATGCCTGAAATTCATAAGTTTGTCGTCAAGTATTGCGCGCAACTTGACAGATCTATCTATTTTGGTTTCAAGAAATACCTCAGTGATCACCATAATATTGCGTTTTTGTGCAATTTTGATTTATCTGTCTCAATCATGTTTACTGATTTTGCTGAGCTCGCATAAAGAAGAAGCCAAAGCATCCACGAGAGTTCTTCGAGATCACGAAGATGGCCAAGAAGTTCGACCAGTCTTCGAACACCTGCACCATCATTTACAAAACTGTCATAGACAGCACTTCATGAACCTTGGCAGTCGCAGAGGTCTTCGGCATAGACGTAGATCAAGAACGCCAACATGGAACTAAACATTACACCTAACATCTGCATCATCGGCGAATCCCGGCAGTTGGAAAAAACACACTAAAACGCATGCATGCATAAACTACTAGCAGGTTAGATGTAAAGCGGCTATGACCTTTTTCCCAGATTTGACAAGATTATTATAGGTTTCACAAGCCTCTCTAGTGGGCCGAATGATTAACTCGAACCCCTCCCTTCTCATGGACTCCTTAGTTTCAGTAAGAACATCCATTAATCCTGAATATCCAGTGCCAACAATGAGCACCTCTCCCCCCTCTTTCACAACCTCTTCCAAATCGTTGATGTGTAGTCGATGGCCTTCTTTTCTCCACCAGCGACTCATAACTCGATGTGGAAACACAAGCACATCGCTACCGTATTGCTTTCCATCTATAACGATTCTTCCAAAATCATACGACTCAATCATTTGGGGACCTCTTCTAACTTGATATACACATGCTGTGTAGGGTAAGTTTCTTATAATTATTTGATTCCAAAATTGATTTATTCCTCGGAAGAGTTTATGTTTTAGGCGTATAGATTGGCTAGACGGGTTAGGCGGCTTCGCCCCTTCGAAAAGGCTGAGTGCAAAACCTGTCACCTGAAGAGAACCACCTATTGCTGGAGACAATGTCCGTACAATATTTGGCGCCAGCGACAAGTTGAATGACAGTCAGAGTAACTTTCCCTGTTCTATTTCATGATGTCTGTTGAAAGAAAACCTTAAAGACACCGTAGGATATGAAATTGAGATTGTACGCCGCGGTAGCTCAGACTGGGAGAGCACCCGACTCAATGAAAGTTGAGGGTGAAGCTGAAGACCGGGTTGTCGCCGGTTCAAGTCCGGCCCGCGGCACCACTGAACTTTCTCTTGGAAAAGAACCTGCACGAAGAATGTACGCACGTGCATTTCTGCGAGGACTTGAAGGGTTTTTACTTGAGGAACTCAGTGGGTCACGATTTAAACACTAACCACTTATTCATTAAAAAATTCCATACGAACGCGACCAAAATTCCTATGCCCCATGCCCATGTGATTTCTTTGAAAATCCACCAATCTAACGGAACTCCACGAAATGTATCTATCTGACTGATGGCTGCGTAGACGATTCCATTTATGACAACTCCTAATGTTCCTATGAGTGCAAACCCAATTCCCTGTTTAATTGTTTTCTTCTTTTCCCACAATCCTTTTTCCTCCGTGACTGGATTTTACTTTCATTCAAGTATTTTTGGCATGTTTGCCCGGGTCGTCAGGTCCCATTTCTCTGCGACACTTAGGACCCTTCTTAACTTCCTTTTCACTCATGGTTTATCATCTTTTCCTTGAACTTTTTCAGTTTTTCTTCAACTTATAAATCTAAGTTGTGGCTACTTCTGGATACATTTCTATACTGCGCGCGCGGCACCACAAATCGACCCGCGTATTGTTCACTAAATGCACCTGCATCTTGCAAACACGTAAGATAGTTGAGCGCGAACCATTTATTTCATCTTTGCTGTTCTTGACTAGGTAAGATTACTTGGAGCCATATGCGTTGAAAGCTAAACCTTTTGAAGATGTGAAGAACCAAATTGGTTTTCACAGAATTGAGTACAGCAGTTGTGTAGTAGGTAGTGGAACCCTAGGGAACTGACGAAAGAGTACAGGGCGATCATCGAAACCTATAGTCTGGTGGAAAGATAGGCGAAAGCGTTATTTTGACAGGTAAGATATGCAAACTAGGGTTTGGCATGTCGAAAATCGCAAGAGATGCAGCTCACGGTGGTGCCGGTTGGTCCCCACGGGTGGTGTCCTTGCGTCAGGAGATTGGAAGATTTTGGGCAGCGTGTGGCGTGGCGAATGAGTGGGCCCCTCTTAAAACCGTTCTGATGCATCGCCCAGGACGTGAGATAGAAACGATTACAGACGCAAACGACGCCCTAATGCTTGCTGTTCCACAGGCTGCTTTGGCTAGACACCAACATGATCGTCTAGTTGCAGCTTATCGGGATGCTGGCGTCACCGTCCTCTACATCGAACCCCACAATATGCCTCCTCCTAACTTGATGTTCGTAGCTGATCTCCTTTTCATGACACCTGAAGGAGTGATTTTGGCGCGTCCAGCATCCGATGTCCGCGCTGGAGAGGAGCGATTCGTCGCGCGAAAACTAGCTGAATTGGGTATCCCGATCCTGCGCTGTATACGAGGAAAAGGAGTCTTTGAGGGAGCGGACGCGTCTTGGATTGCTTCGGATACAGTAATCCTTGGGACAGGACTGCGCACCAACGATGAAGGGGCAACTCAGGTAACAAGCCTTCTTCACGAGATGGGTGTTGAGGTTGTCAGAGTCGGCCTACCGTATGGAGCAATGCACCTAATGGGAACTTTCCGTGTTGTTGACCAAGACCTTGCCATTTGCTGGCGGAATCGAATTCCTTATGCAACTGTTAAGGCTCTTCGGGAACGCAGATACACTGTTGTCTTCATCCCTGACGAGGAAGAAGCGATCCGCGGGATGGCGCTGAACTTCGTGACATTGGGTCCGCAGCAGATCCTCATGCCTTCGGGCAATCCTAAAACCCAATCTTTCTATGAACATATGGGCATCAAATGTGTGACCGTCGAGGTAAACGAACTTCATAAAGCAGCCGGAGGAATTGGGTGTCTCACAGGCATCCTCAAACGGAAGTCTAGTAACTGATCTAGCGACGAGTATCATATGCGCGAAACATTTTTCACTTCATTTTGTTAGTTAGCTTCTGGTTGTTAGCATGAAGGTTATTGCTATTCAGTCAAGTCCTAATTTGGATGGGTTGACTTCTAGTCTCGCGCACGCTACCCTGAAGGGTGTTGAAGCTGAAGGTGAAGAGACTGAGATTATTCACCTAAATAGGCTTGATATAAAGCCATGCATCGCGTGCGAAGATGGATGGGGAAAGTGCAGGAAAGAGGGAGTCTGTATCCTTGAAGACGATTTCCAGAATTTGAGGGATAAGATTGTTAAATCGGATGCCTTAATCTTCGCTACCCCTGTCTACTGGCATGACCTCAGTGAGACTGCTAAGGTCTTTCTAGACCGTCTCCGCCGATGCGAGACTGGAAGGAGCTTTAAGACTTTTATGGGCAAGAAGGCTATCGGAATAGCCTCCGCTGGAGGAAGCGGCAGGGGTGCCGTCCGTGCCCTCTACAACCTTGAAGATTATCTGAGGAGACTTGGATTCGATATCTTTGACTTGGTTCCAGTAACTCGGTTCTCGAAAGATCATAAGCTCGAGATGTTGGAAAAGGCAGGCAGACGTCTGATCAAGAAATGGGAAAGCGATCCTTAAGGGAGTTTATGAGTTTTAGATTAGAAAATAGACAAGAATTGCTGTTGCAAAGGAAATCGCCAACGAAGGAATCAAATACTTGTAGACTCTGCCCAGCGAACACTTGAAATAATCTGCTGTAAATGCGAAACAGAGGTGTGTTGGCGCAATTAAATATCCTAGATAAGCGCTCATGTAAATCAATGCTGCTGTCTTAGGTGAAAAAGTGAGAATTCCAGCTAAAATTGAGATACCTATTGTCACTCCCCCTGAGGGTGAACTCGTGATGAATCCCAAAACAGCCGGGACAACTGTTAACAATAAAATGATGTCCAGGCTTCCGTTTGTTGCAAATGCTTTAAAAATTTCAGGGATTCCAGTTGCCTCCATTATGTTCCTCAGTAAGAATGCGCCATAGGCGGCAAGTGTAATCCCATAAATTCCCCAGCTTTTGAAGGGCTTTGTAAAAACTTGTAGGTTTAGCCTAGAAATTGCAATCAAAACCATTAAGCCTATGAATGTTGCTATTAACACATCAAAACCTCGTTTAGCCAAACCAAAACCAGCTAAATCCAAACCAACAGCCACAACTATTGTCGCTAGAATTGGAGAGAAAGCGATGAAGAAACCCTTCAAATCCGAGTTCAAGCTGTTCTTCGTGTTTGAGTCATCCTTGTTATCTGCATTAGAAACTTTCCAAAAACTGATGATGTATCCAACAATTATCATGATGACAACGACCGGAATATGACGCATAATTATCGAGGGTACAGTTGTTTCAGTGAGCGCTGCTGTGATTATGAGAAGTTGGCTTATCGGATAAACTGGAAAAATGGTGTGCCTAAACCACAAGTTTACGTAAGCTTTCTTTTCGGGTTTTAATCCAAGTTTATCCGCTTCGGAATCCACAAGCGGGGCTGACATTAATGCTCCACCAGCAACTGGGAGAAATCCAATAACTGCTGGAAGAACACTTGACACAATCTTCGGATTGTTAATTATTCTGCTTAGACTCTCGCTTAAATTGTTGATGACCCTTGTTTCTTTATAGAGCTGACTTAGTAACATTATCCCAAACGTTGCAAACACAACTGAAATCGTAAGTAGGTCAAAAGTTGTTCGAAAAATTACTGCTTCAATCTCTTGCCAATCAAGTGAAAGTAAAGCCAAGAGTAAGGCCGTCGCGTTTAAGGTTATTCCAAGATTTACCCGCTTGTATAACATTATTCCAAGAAAAGCAAAAGAAACAATTAGAGCAGTAAATGGGTCAATAAGTCCCAACTATAGCAAGCTTCCCAAAGTCATTACTCAGAGAATCGAAATGAAGCGTCAACTCTTTTAATCTTTTTCTCTAGTTGCCATGAACGTCGCAGTACTTAAGATTGAGAAGCAGACGCCCGCTTTTCTTTTGGTATCCCTGTTTGATGCGATCTCCGTTTTCGATAGTGACTAGCTAAGAGATAGCCTCCGACTACAAAACAGCTTCCCAATATGGTAACAACCAAGCTTTCCTGAGAAAAGAAATTTAGAATACTGTAAGTTAGCACAATAAACCCTATGACCATAGTAAGCCACCCTACAGCTTCAATCCACATGAATCTCGGTATCTTCCAACTTAGTTCTCGTGTGCTAAACATAAACTCTACAAATTCCTTCTCTTCCACGTCTCTAATCCGTTTCAGAATGTAAGCGTAGAATAGTACAACGACTAGAACCGAGATCCAAAACCATGGGTTCACCGGCACCATTTCAGATCACCCGAGACTTGTTTTCACTCCCTTTAATGATACGTTTGGCTTTTAAATATGTATGAGGCTCCTCGATGCCTATTATGCATTCTCACCTGTCTCAGTGTATAACTCCCAGTTCTGTCCAGAGTACGAGACACTGATCAGAGAAATCCTCTCGAATTCTTTTCTACTATGTTTGTAGGGAAACCCAATGGTACTTCGTAAAGGTCTATACAATAGAAACTTCCAATTCAGAAAAGCCTAAATCTGTCCTCTTTTGCAAAATTAACTTTAGATACAAAAGCGGTCGTAGTCTAGTTTGGTTAGGACATCAGCCTGCCACGCTTCTGCTGGATGAGTTTAGGGATTTTCTGTTAGTGGATAGGCAACTGAGAGAGAGGACTGTGTATAATCATGTGAGGGAGATAGAGAGGTTACTGGGGTGTATGGGTTCTGATTCCATGTCTCTAGGTAGGGGAGATCTTAGGTCTTATTTGGGAGGGTTCCAAGGTAGGCCAGCGAATACTTATAGTAACGTTCTGAAGAGCCTGAAGGTGTTCTTTAGAGATTTTCTGGGTCGGCCGGAGTTAGTGGCTAGTTTCAGGTTTCCCCATGTTCCAGTGAAGCCTAAGATCCTGTCTTTCACGACAGAGGATCTCAGGGTTTTCTATGATGAGTTAGGGGATTCTCTGGCTGAAGGGTTGTTTCTGGTGTATGCTACTTCTGGGTTGAGAAGAAATGAAGTGTTAGGGCTTAGGGGGAGGAATGTGGATTCAGGGCTGAGAATGATCGTTCCAGAAGGTAGTAGTAGAACTAAGAGCACTTACGTTACCTTCTATAATGAAGAGGCTTCTGAACTGCTGAAAGAGATTATACCAGTGGATTCTGGGGCCAGGATCTTTCCAGTAACAGAGAACTACTTCAGGAAGCGATACATTAGGATCAGGGCTAAAACTGGGATTCATGTTACTCCTCAGATGTTGAGGGAGTGGTTCTGTAGTGAGATGGGCCGATTAGGAGTTCCAGATCGGTATGTAGATGCTTTCTGTGGTAGAGTTCCAGCCTCAGTATTAGCGAAACACTACACGGATTTCAGCCCAGAAAACCTGAAAGAGATCTATGATAAAGCCAGTCTAAAGGTGCTCTCCTAACCTTCCTCTTTTGTCTTGCAACCATTCTGTTCTAAACTGTAGGATTAAATATTGGTCAAATCCTGTATTACGTTGAGTGGAGGATATGCGCTCGCACCAGGCATTTGTTCTCGTGATTGCGCTGATGTTTTTTTCATCATTTCTCATGCTATACACTCTGAGGGCTCACACTGTTGCGCGACGTATAAGTGAAGAGTTTAACTACACCGTATGGGGATCGCGTCCCAGTGGTTCCTTGTTCCCATGCCCCAGAGAACCAGGCCCAGTTCGTGACCGGTCGAGTGTAAATGAAGTTGACAGGTTCATCTATAGATACCTGATCAAAACCTGGGGGCTGGCTGGATTATCGATACTGGCCTGGATCGGCACAGGATTGTTTATGCTTAAATCAATTACACGAAAACAAGGCCTGAAAGTTCTCTCCTGAATCCCTTTTTTGTCTTACAGCCATGCTGTTCTAAACTCTGGTATTATATACCTGCTTTTGCTTAAGAAAAGTTGATACAAGATGTATTCCAGCGAGGGCTCCAGACAACCATGAGTAATCGTAATACAATCTTATTGATCTCGATTGTTGCAGCTCTAGTTGGAGCTGTAGTATTAGGATCGAAAAAGAAATTCTACATAAGTGCAGGGATTCCAGTGTTGGCAGAGACAACAGAAGGACCTGTTAGATTTGCGATAGGTTTAGACAAGATGACCTATAAACTGGGGGAGCCAGTTAACGTAACACTGACAATCAAGAACATCAGCAATAGAACAGTTTTTCTAGCTGGTTCTTCAACGCCTGTGCTGGAATTCGTAGTATACAACCAATATGGACAAAAGATCTTACTCCCTTCTCCAATTAGCTGTCCAGTAGTTGTTTCTTATCCTATAGAGCCTGGTGAGACATTGCACCGAGCTTTCACATGGAAGCAACAGAAGAGGATTGCCTCGTATCTCAGTGCTGTCTATGGCCAAGTTGACGTGGGAATCTATTTCATCCTTGTAAGAACGACACCGTGGGCTGCTATTCTCTATGATGAAGCAGGAGAAATTAGGCGAATTCAAATAGAGACTCCCCAAGTGTATATTGAAGTAGTGCCTGAACGCCCATCTTTCTGACTGTTAGTCAAAAGAATTCCTGAAGAGACTGGCCTAAAAGTTCTTGAGGGCTGATCGAGGCTGGGTTCCAGTATGTAACTGAGATGGATGGGATAAAGCTCTTCCGAAAACGGAAATAGAGTGCTACGAAAAAGCCAGTCTAACTGTGCTCTCCTAACCTTCCTTTTTTGTTTGACAACCATTCTGTTCTAAAAACTAGTATTATATAGCTGGCTGTTTGTTAGCTCTGTTTGGGTAGCAAATTGAGTAAGTTGGGTTTTGTTCTTTCAGTGATTATGATAAGTGTAGCTGCTACCTCTTTACTAATGAATATCTATTTGTATAAGGTTAGTAGCCAACTAAGAGACACACACCGAATACTCTCTGCATATAGGCAAACCATAGATGAAATCCATGCTAACCCTTCTGTGTGGGTGAACAGAACGGTTGTGGTTGAAGGTAAGCTTATTGGCCCAGTGGGATTTTTCGCTGTTGGGATTCCGCCACCATGCAGTCACATTTTGTACAGATCTAACGCAACTAGCCGGTCCGAGGAAGTCTTCATATACTTGAGATGGAGTGGCAGCTATGAATTTGAGAAAACCACCGTAGTTGGTGTCGTAAGAGAAGGGCATTGGAGCCTCTTTCACGGTGGAGGCCAACATTACATCCAAGCCTTAGATGTCATCAGACTATAGAGGCTGGCTTTCAGTACGTCACAGAGATGGATGGAATTAAACTCTTCAGAAAACGAAAGTAAGAAATTCTATGAAGAGACTGGCCTAAAAGTTCTGGACTAATATGGATAGACTTGTTGTTTCTCCAACTCACGCAGTTTTTCTTCTAGGCGGAAGGTCTTAAGGTGTTCCTTAAGCCTTTTTGAAGGTTTATCTTCAGGCTGTAGTTTCTTAATGAAATCACCCAATTCGTTAAGAATTTTGAAGAACTGAAATAGAACGTAGAATCTTTCTTCATATTCTGAGATCATTGGAAGAATTCTCTGTTTTATGATTTGAAGAATTGTTGAGTTATCTAACAGTTCAAGCGAATCTTGAGGCAGTTTGCTTAGCTGAAAGTTCTCTGGGAAAGGGATTTCTCTTATTTCTAAGAGCCAAATCCACAGATTTTCTTCTCTTAGTGTTTCAAGGTTTGGAATAACTCTCAGGTACGCTGCCAAAATTGATGTTATTATATCATCCAGCTCTTGCTGAGTAAAGATCTCTCCAAGAACCGATATAACTAATTCTTTTTCTGGAAAAGTCAATAGTGGGTTTCTCTCAATGACCTGTAGAGCATTTCTTCTTACGTTTTCACTTACGAGGCTGGCTATGAACCCTTTCCAAGTGAGCCCATACATCGATTCTGCTTTTCTCTTTCCTCTCTCTGTGATTCTCCTACCTGCTACATCTAAATACCCTTTTTTTCTGAGGGAATCAATTCTACGTGTTACAGTTGAGTATTCCGCAATCCCATTTTTTTTGAGCCTCTTGTGCACATCATATTTGAGCAGAGAACCTTCTGATGCCAGGGTTTCCAGGATTAACAAATTGTTTGCCCTAGCTCTTCCTCTTAGAGCAGGTATTTTCATTTGGGAAAGCTCCTCAAGTTTAATATGCGGAATTCTGCTCTGACTCAGCAATATATATGCCCTTAATCAAATAGTATGCAGATATTAACATATAAACTTGTTTGACTTGTCTATAGACTAAACAAGGGTGAGAATGCAGATGGAAAATACGGAGACCATCCGAGCTGTCTACAGGCTCTTCAGAGAAATAGCAGAGAGGGAAAAAAACCGAGCCCTTAACTCAGACGACTATGCAACAGCACTCATCGCCACAATATTACAGGGAATATTTAGGGAAGCAGAACTTTCCTGTGGGCCTTAATCCAGATGAGGCTGGCTGCAGTGAGGTTGGCTCTAAAGAGGTTAGCATCAGTGAGATTGGCTGCAGTGAGGCTGGCTCTAAAGAGGTTGGCTCCAATGAGGTCGGCATCAGTGAGATCGGCTCCAATGAGGTCGGCTCCAGAGAAGTCGGCCCCAGAGAGATTGAGGTTTTGTGTCGGATGGGTTTTCCTCCATTTTTGAATAACAGGATCACCTTTCTTCACAACCGCTACGTGTTTCGGATTTGCCATTCCATTCCTTCCTCCTTCAAGGTATCACTACTCACTTTAAAAAGCATTTTACGGCAAGCCTGAAGAGGGATCCCCCCAAGGAAAAATCCGATCCGTGTAGGAATCGCCAATTATCCCTGGGAGAAATCCCCAGTAATCATCTCTCCTCTGAGGTTCAATATAATTTTTTTACTGACAACTATGCGTTAGAGTGAATTAAGTAGAGGGGATCCCTCCAAGGAAAAAACCAGATCACCAGGAGAGGAGATAACCTTTCTCCCCAGAGAGACCCCTAATGTGTTAGGCTCTCACCCTTTATATTAGGGCCATCAGTCACCTATTCATTATACCACTTAGAGGATCAAGAAGAATGGCAGAGTTACCAGAGAGGGCCCAGAAATGAATCCTACCAGCTCTAGCCCTAGAAATAGATCTAGCAGCACGGCTCCACAAAAGAAGGACACCCAAACGAAATCAACCTGTAATACCTGTAATACAAAACCAAGCCCAGAAACCAGAACCTCAGTAACCAGCGTAAGACTCCCCTCAAAACTACTCCAAACAGCCAGAGAACTAGGCCTCAACATCTCTAAAATCTCTGAAAACGCTCTCTTAGAGGCCGTAGAGAAACTTAAAAAGCCACTTTCCAAAACTATGACTAACGGAGCACTCCCAGAGAGCGGTCGTAGTCTAGTTTGGTTAGGACATCAGCCTGCCACGCTGACGACCCGGGTTCAAATCCCGGCGACCGCACCAATCATTATTTTGAATGCTATCTGGGCAGAAAAAAGGCGCGGACAACGTACGCTCAAAGAAGGGTGAGCCAAATTTTGGAGAAGAGAGCGTACGTCAAGGAGAAAGGAGGAGTTATGGAACTCTGCACACGCGCCCAATTAGCTATAAGCCAGAAGCGAAGGATAGGCATTATGGCGTCATATGACGGTGCATGCGCTGATTTGAGTTCTATACGACATTCTGTAAGCTGTTAGATCTCATCGAGCTCCACGATGAGTTTATGTTTGAATATTTCTGGATTTTAACAGTTCAAAAGCAGCCATTTTCGCTCCCAACTCTGCTCGTCTCTTGTCCTCTGCACTTCCTATTATGATCACATCATTTTCTTGTGGATTCAGCTTGGACACGAGGGCGTTATGCATTAATGGAATATCTTTGAAGATGTCTTCTGCTAAATTTGGCATTGTCAACTGGTTCTTTGAGAAAACTAATGTGGTAGCTCCGTAGGCGCCCGTCATCATTGCTGCATCTCGTTGTTCCAATCCATATTTCACAGCTGAACCAGCATTCCTGACAAGCAATGCAATGTTAAAATCTCCAACGGTCAAGGGGCTGGATGGAATCTCGATTGCCTCACTTATCTCAGCCCTCAAAGTAGAGAACAATCTCTTTCCAAATTCTGTGAGTTCAATTCCAGACTTGGAAATCTTGATTAGGTTCTCCTTTTTGAGATGTTTGATAAGGGTCCTTGTTGTTCCTTCACCTAATCTAAGTGTTTTGGAGAGCTTTATTCGACCCACCTGTTCTTGGCCTTCTATCTCCTCAAGAGCCTTGATAACATGGGCTTCTGTAAATAGGGGCGTGCGTCCAGGCGCGATTTTCTTTGTTACCTGCTCTATTATTTTTAATGGTTTCACTTTATGGCATCCTTGTTGTTCATAATGGTTTATCCAAACACTGTTTATATTAGTAACTTTTAAATATGGTTAGATAATCCAACCATATCACATAGAGGTTACCGAAAATGTACGTGACCAGAAAAGTAATTGCAATCGGGGCAGTCATCCTTATAGGGATTACAGTTACTGCATACGGTCTCTGGATTTTCATTCTTCAATTTAAAGGGGCACCCATCGCCTCTTTCACCTACTCACCAGCAAACCCAATCATTTATGGAACCGTGTTCTTTGATGGCTCTACCTGTCATGATCCAGACGGCCAAATCGTGAACTACACATGGAGTTTTGGTGATGGAAACATCACTGTTACTGATGATCCCTTCGTAGAACACCGCTATGCCTCAATTGGAAACCACACTGTGACTCTAAACGTAACCGATAACAACAATATACAAAGTTCTACTGCGGTCACATTGTACACTACTGTTATGATTGTAGTGGATGACCTAGGTAGAGAAGTTATGATAGACGCGCCTCCTAGAAGAATTGTTTCTATGGCGCCAAGCGTTACAGAGATCCTGTTTGCTGTGGGAGTCGGGGATACGGTGGTGGGAGTTACTGATGCATGCGACTATCCCGCTGAGGCCCTGGAGATAGATAAAATCCGTGAATCCTATGGCGACTTCAACATTGAGAAGATAGTTGAACTGGAACCCGACCTAGTTGTTATGGATAGATACCTAGACCTCTACCCGCCGGGCTTCTGGCTATCTAAACTAGAAGAAATAGGATTAAAGATCGTCGTACTCTATGCGAAAACCTTTGAAGACACTTTCTATGACATCCAACTAATTGGAAACGCCACTTTGTCCCAAGAAATCGCAACAGAACTTGTTGTTTCAATGGAACAAAAAGTCGAAGCAGTGACTGATGAGGTTAAAAACCTAACGGAAGGAGAGATGCCCAGAGTATTTGCCACTGGGTTCTATGACGGTGAAAGTGACCCATGGACATCTGGTTACGGAACCTTTGGAGACAGCGTCATTAAAATGGCTGGAGGGATCAACATAGCGGGTGTTAAGGGTGGTTACTTCCAAATGGACATTGAAGCCATAATCTGGGCCAATCCAGAGATAATAATAGTTATAGAAGATTTTAAATGGCCCACGCCAACTTATGATGCCCTATTAAACGACTACAGACTAAGCATAATCAACGCAATAGAAAACAATGCAGTCTACAAAATCGATGCAAACCTTATGTCAAGACCGGGACCTAGGTTAGTCGATGGTCTCGAAGAGACGGCTAGAATCCTTCATCCAGAACTCTTCTCATAACCGCACAAATCTTGGTCAAGTGTGACGTGAACGATCTTGCTGAGAAAGACAAGGTGGTCTCGCATACTTCTATCTCTCCTGCTCCTACTTCTTGCTACGATAGTTCTCTCCATGGTTGTTGGTACAGCGCCCATACCCATGAATGATATCTTGAACATTTTTTTAAGCAGAATACCTGGGCTCGAAGCTCTCATCAGTTCCACCTATCTGCCCTCTTGGGAAATAATTATCATTGAGGTTAGGTTGCCAAGAGTGTTGTTGGGAGCTTTTGTAGGGGCCTCACTAGCAGTTGCTGGAACCTCCATGCAGGGGCTGTTTAGAAACCCCATGGCAGACCCTTTCGTCATAGGCATCTCTTCAGGGGCAGCTTTAGGTGCCGTAATGACCCTCCCCATGGAATCTGTTCTTTTAGATACCGGTGTCCATTATGTGGCTCCATTTTTCGCTTTCGTAGGTGCCTTAGGGGCGGTTCTCTTGGTTTATAGTATATCGAGGGTCGGTGGAAAGCTTCCTGTGGAAACACTGTTGTTGGCTGGTGTGGCGGTGGCCTCTTTTCTTTCAGCCGTCACCTCAATTGTGAAGTATGCTTATTCCAGAGACATCTGGAGCGTTCTCTTCGGGCTTACGGGGTCTTTAGGAGCAGCGGAGTGGATCGACATTAATGTTGTTTTTCCAGCTTGCGTATTAGGAACTGTTATACTGGTTTTCTTTGCTAGAGACCTGAATGGGATTATGTTAGGCGAAGAAACGGCTAAGCATCTAGGGATAGAAGCTGAAAAGGTTAAAAAGATAATTCTAGTAGTCTCTTCTTTCATCACTGCTGCTGCCGTAGTCACAAGTGGCACCATTGGGTTTGTCGGGCTGGTAACTCCCCATGTCATGAGGCTTATCGTGGGTCCAGACCACCGCATTCTGATTCCTTCATCAGCTATCGTAGGCGGCATTTTCTTAATCTGGTGTGACACCATCGCTAGGACGCTCATCGCAGTGCCTGTGTCAATGATCACGGCTTTGTTCGGTGCACCCTTCTTCATCTATCTCTTATGGAGGCGAAAAAGGTCCACATGAAGTTTCTAGAGGTTAATGACGTCGACAGCTATTATGGCCCAAAAAAGGTCCTAGAACAGGTGATTTTTTCAGTAGACAAGGGGGAATTTTTCGGAGTTATAGGTCCTAATGGCTCCGGTAAGACGACCCTGCTTAGATGCATAAGTGGGGTTCTGAAGCCACGCTCTGGGGGTGTGCGAGTGAACGGCTTGAATGTGTACACTCTTGGCGAAAGGGAAATCGCCAAGAATATAGCTGTGGTGCCTCAAGCATCTGCCATCAATTTTTCCTTCACTGCCTTGGAGATAGTGATGATGGGGCGTAACCCCCATATTAGCAGGTTTAGAATGGAAAATGAGAGAGACTACAAAATCGCTGAGAACGCCATGGAGTTAACCAACACCAAGCATCTCGCCTTAAGGCAAATGGACACTCTCAGCGGGGGCGAACAGCAAAGGATTATCATTGCCAGAGCCTTGGCTCAAGAACCCAAACTTCTGCTTTTGGACGAGCCTACTGTTCATCTGGATATAAGTCATCAACTCGAGATCATGGAGTTGATTAGAAGGCTGAACAGAGACAATGATATCGTTGTTGTGGCTGTTTTTCATGACCTAAACCTAGCTGCTCACTATTGTAACAGGTTAATGTTGCTTGACTCTGGGAAGGTCTTTTCCATCGGGACCCCTCACGACGTTCTGACCCCTGAAAACATCAGGAAAACGTACCACATCGACGTTTTGGTCAAAGAGCATCCGTTGTCATCTTCTCTCTATGTGATTCCGTTTTATCCTGCGGCCCAAAAGTTAACATCGTGTCAAAAAAGTGTTCACATCATTTGTGGAGGCGGATCAGGGATTCAGTTGATGAGGGTTCTTCATGATGAGGGATACAGCCTGACTGCTGGCGTGCTTAACGTTCTGGACAGCGACTATGAGGTGGCTGTGTCCTTGGGCATATCCACGGTTGAGGAGGCTCCCTTCTCGCGAATAACGGATGAATCTTATGAACGAAACTTAAAGCTTATTCTCAGTTCAGACGTGGTTGTGGTGGCCAATGCTTTCTTCGGAGAGGGAAATCTATTGAACCTTAAAGCCGCAAAAACGGCGTTAGACCATCATATGCCAATAATACTGGTGGAGTCTACTCCCTTTTCGGGGAGAAACTTTGCTGACCGAGAAGGTGAAGAACTCTACAACAGTATCAGAGCGAAGGCAAAACTTGTGAAAAAACCAGAAAATGTTCTAGAGGCCATCGGTTAAAAGACCAGAACGCACACAACCGAGCGAGTTATACTATTTGCAAAAATGAGATTCTTCCATGCTCTGACCTATCGGTTTTAGAAATACTTTCTGAACATGTTCATTTTAGTTCTGGAAACTTCGCTTTTAAGCTGCCAAGAGAAAGGGGTAACTACCAAGAGAAAGAAGGAGCACCTAAACTGTTTGAAGAAATCGCCGTAGAAGCTGCCGGTATGCCGATATCCTTGTTCTCAGTCATGATCACCCTTATCATGGTTTGGGGGTGGATACTCTTTACGAATGGAGATAAAAAGCAGAAGACATTCAATAGAAATCCAAAAATGGAAAGCATCATCTCCATCTCAAGACAAAAGGAGAACTGACGAAAGACCATTCTTCCTCTAAGGGGCACACAATTTTCCACGCCTTATTTGAAGATGTGAAAGAGAAAAAAGAAACAGTAGATCACATGTCACCGCTCATAATGAATGAATAGTTCAGCACGTTTTAACGTGCATCATTAAGTTAGCTCCCAATTCTTGCTATTCCTTTCTTTGCTCTTTATAAGATCGTCACGCCCTGTTAAAAGCTTATCAAACTAGTCGTGTTTGCACGCAGTTACCTAAAGAGTTTAAAATTTCAACGACGATCATCGAAAAGCTGATGATAGCAAAAACTGTTCTGGAAAATAGCCCCTTCATTTGTCTGCCTTACTACACTTTTATGCTCAAGCTATAGAACTTTTAGATTTTCCATGCATATGGAAAAAGAAAAAGATAAGTTTTAACCTAAGAATGAAGATTCACAATCAGTAACTGAGATAAAGCATCTGAGGAATGCCAATTGAAGAAAATAACTGTGAACATATCCGACGATCTGTACAAGTACATCTACTTCTTAGAAAAGACACATTTTGTAAGAAGCAAAGAAGAAGCATTTGACACTGCTCTTGAATTTTATAGAAGGTTATCTTTACATGACTGGCTTCCTTACACCTACCGTATGGGAGGGGAACGAGTTCTCATAATGAATTCCACTGGGCTTACCGATCTGTTTCATGGTCTAACCAACCGTGAAATCTATAACGCCGCGAGAGCCACTGCCTTTAAACGAAAGATTGTCAATCCGTTTTTCAAAGATGTGGATTTTTCGCGTCCAAAGAACTGGTCTCTTGTGTTGAAGGAACTTGAAATCATGGGGTGGGGGAAATTCAAAAGATTTCGAAACGAGATTAGAGTTGAGTTTTGCGTGGTTCCTATTCCTTACCTTTTAGGCTACTTCGAGACGATGTTTGGTTTCGATTTTGAGCTCCATCCATCTAAAATCCCGAATGTGGCTGTTCTTATAGCCGGTAAAAAAAAGGGTATGGATTTAGGTGATCTCTAAAGGCCTGTCCATGGGCAACGTTTGTAGGGCCCAATCACAATTGTCACGATAGTTCCTACAATTCCTTCCAAATTCAATTCTTCTTCAAGAAAAGCGTTTAGATCTTCCATCCTTTCAAATATGACTTCAGTGATGATGTCTGTGTCACCGCTGGTTCTATACAAGACTTGAATATCAGGATGTTTAGCAAGATGGTCTACTATATCTTTTAGTTTTGCTGGCTGCACACGTAAGCCGATAAAGGCCTTAATTACTCTTCCAAGTTTGTGATAATCAAGCACAACTGTGAAACGTTCAATTATTCCATTCTTGATCAGTTTCTGTATTCTTCTGCGCACGGTCGCTTCATTGGCATTTACTTCTCTGGCAATCTTGACCGTAGGCTTTCGAGCGTCTATCTGAAGCGATTTCAAAATCTTCATATCAAGTGTGTCGATAAACGCCAATCTTCATCACGCTGCTAAGGAAATAACTATTTCCACTTCGTTATTTATACAGCTTTCGCACCTTTTTCAATGAAATTGTGCGACTTCAGAATACACAAGTGCTAGAAAACACTAAAACGTTTTTCCAACTTCTCACTACTTCTTACTCAGATCTGACTGGAAACCTCCGGAATTTAACATAGTCCGTACGATTTTCGTCACCAAAAAGCTTATTTTTCGTCAAGACAATACAATAATCGAGCACGTAATAGTTGGTGATTGTGAGTGGCCTTAGAGAGAATTGCAAGAAAAGTACCTACGTCTCTTTGGACGATATTGTCGGAAGAACTAATAGACATTACCCTGAATTCGACCAATGCTGAGAAGCTGCCTAGTGATCTTGCGAAGACTATCCTTTACTATTGGCAGAGGGATCAGCTTGCCACAGAAGTGGGACTACAACGCCTCCTTGAAGCGACTATGCTCTTGGAGCCAGAGAAAACAATAGAACTTATGGATTCCCTTGGAATGCCTGAACTTGTCATAATGCTCAAAGAGATGTAAGTTTGGAGAAATCTCTCCTTTTTTTCTCTTCCGTTTAGAAGAATTTAAGGGAGTGACGCCTTTACTTCCATACAGGAGCTATACAGACAAATGACTGAGTTTGGTATAGAATTTGTTCCTAGAGATCTTTATTGGAAAACGACTTATTATGCAATTCAAGCCGAAAAAACTGGATTCACTTATCTTTGGATTACAGATCATTTCAACAATCGCAACGTCTACGTTGCTTTATCTATCGTCTCTGCCTACACAGACAAGATTAAGTTTGGCCCAGGGGTCACAAACCCATATTTTTTTCATCCAGTAGTGACAGCCCAAGCAGTAGCGTCTCTCAACGAGATTGCTCCTGGAAGAGTTATTTGTGGACTAGGAGCTGGAGACAAAACTACTCTGAAAATGGTTAATATAAGACAAAAGAACCCACTTTCTACGATTCGGGAGGCAGTGCAGATAATTCGCGAAGTCACGTCAGGAAAGAACATGGAGTTTGACGGGGAAGTCTTCAACATTTCTGGAGCAAAACTGAACTTTCGAATGGCGAGTCCAATTCCCATTTTTATAGGCGCCCAAGGGCCAAAGATGTTGATGTTGGCTGGCGAGGTGGGTGACGGTGTTCTAATAAACGCCGCTAGTCCAAAAGACGTAGAAAATGCACTGCTCTTCATTCGCAAAGGATCTGAAAAAGCTGGAAAGAGAATGAAAGAGGACTTAGATATTGGGGTGTACACTTCTTTCTCAGTGGCACAAGAAAAGGAAAAAGCTATGAAAGCGGTCACTCCAGTGGTAGCATATATCGTCGCAGGATGCCCCGAAATAGTTTTGGAAAGACATGGAATTTCAGTGGAAAGCTCAAACAAGATTGGAGAAGCTATAGTGCATGGGAAATGGAAAGATGTATTTTCACACGTAACGCCTGAAATGGTTGAAGCCTTTTCTATCTGTGGCACTCCAGCTGTTTGCATCGAAAAAATTGATAAACTATTAAAACTTGGAATTACTCAACTAGTGGTCGGGTCTCCTATAGGACCTAATGTACGTAAATCAATAAATACAATCGCAGTTGAAATCTTTCCCCATTTCAGAACAGATTGAGGAAACAAAGATGGTTACCGCCTATGTGTTGTTAAGGGTCAAACCGGGTATGGATAAAGACGTCTTTCTAAATGTTAAAAGATTGCTACAAGTGAAAGAAGTTGTTGTAGTATATGGAGAGTATGACCTCCTTGTAAGAATAGAAGTGCCCTCAATGGAAGACCTGGACACATTTATTTTCGACACCATCCGAATGATCTTAGGAGTTGAGAGCAGTACAACTCTAATTAAGATCAAAAAACCCAGCAAGAGCTAAAATGCAATTTTTTGGAGAAGAAGCAATGGAAAAGAAAGAAGCACCGTCAACTCTGAAGGGTATAATGACCACACCCGTCATAACCACAGATATTGATAGTTCAGTTCAAGAAGCAGCAAGAATAATGACCGAAAAACGCATCGGTTCTATCGTTGTGACAAAAAAAGGAAGACATGTTGGCATAGTCACCGAGAGGGATATTCTTCAAAGAGTTGTGGCTAAAGGACTTGACGCCTCAAAAGTGAAAATAGAAATGATCATGAGCCAACCACTGGTAACTGTCGACGAAAAAATGACAATCCTTCAGGCCATAAGAACCATGGAAAAGAGCAAGGTACGAAGACTACTCGTTATTAGGAATAACAAACTGGTTGGAATTGCCACCCAGAGAGACCTGCTTAGAGCTCTTATGTTTCACGTGTTGATCTCCTTCAGACCACTGCTGTAGTGGCAACGCGCACACAAATGAAAAAGCCTTGTGAGGAGAAATGTAAATGAAGATGCCAAGAGTGAGTTTCGAAGAATCTTTGGAAAATGGAGTGGTTTTGGCTGGAAAGTGTGTTGGTTGTGCTGCTTGCGTTATAGTGTGTCCCTTCAATTGTTTAGATTATGAGGCGCAGAGACCGAAGATAGTAAATGAATGCAAAATATGTGGCATTTGCCCCAACGTCTGCCCTCAGTATGATGTGTCTTGGTCTGCCCTTGAAGAGTTTGTATTTGGACGGAGAAGCAAACCACAAGAGAAGTTTGGCATCTATAAGCTTCTTGCGATCGCCCAAGCCACCGACAAAAATATTCTTCAAGTTGGTCAGGACGGTGGGGTAGTCAGCGCTCTTCTCAGCTTCGCTTTAGAGAACGGAACAATCGACGGAGGAGCCATTTCGGGGACCAGCAAAGGAAGAAAATCAGCCTCGAAAAAATTGGCAGATATGGTCCCAGATTCGTCCAATGCTGAGAAGCTGCCTAGTGATCTTGCGAAGACTATCCTTTATTATTGGCAGAGGGATCAGCTTGCCACAGGAGTGGGGCTACAACGCCTCCTTGAAGCGACTACGACGTTAGAGCCAGGGAACACAATATATCCAGTTCCAAGATTGGCTACAACTTCGGAAGAGATTTTGGATTGTGCTGGGACCAAATACTTCTATTCACCGAATTTGCTCGCATTTTGGGGAGGAGTAAAGCAAAATAACAAAAGTATAGCCTTTGTTGGCACTCCATGTCAAATATCGGCAATTCGCAGAATTCAAATGGTTCCGCTTAAGAAATATGCAAACAAACTCGGTATTGCGATTGGATTAATGTGCACTGAAAGCTTCACTTACGATGGATTAATGAAAAAACACATTCAAGGAATTATGAACATCAACCCACAGGATATAAAGAAAATTAACATTAAAGGCAAAGTTTCGATTACCCTACAAAACGGAGAAACTAAAGAAATCTCGTTATCTGAAGCAAAACAGTACACACGCACAAGTTGCGTTTTATGTAGCGACTTCTCTGCAGAACTAGCAGATATTTCTGTTGGAGGACTAGGACTCACTAATTGGAGTTTTACAATCCTCCGGACACCGAAAGGCGTAGAACTCTTTGAAGAAGCAGAGAAAGCAAATGTGATAAGAACCAGGCCCGTTGAGACAGAAGAAAAAGCTCTACATTTATTAAATAACCTTTCAATGAAGAAAAGAAAAAGACGACAATGGACATTGACAAGTCATTAAACCGATAGAAATAGAGGGCTGTTTCTGAACCCGTAATAGATATATCTGCAACCAAGCCATTTCTGTCATGATACAGTTCGGGCGGCGGTCGTGGTCTAGTCTGGTTAGGACACAGTCGTTTAATGGTGTATGCCTTCCAAGCCTGCAATCCCGGGTTCAAATCCCGGCGGCCGCACCATTCTAGTTGCACACCCCTGCGTTCGCTCATGCTCACGCCAAATTGAAAAGAAAAGCAGACTTTATATTGGAACAAAATAAAGAATGTCCGCAAACAACATAATACCCTAGTAGAAAACTTTAGGAAAAGACCATAAGGATCAACAGAAACCATAGCATGCCTTCGGGCGAATTAGTTTTAGAGGTTGCTCATTTTCAGCGAATTGATTATTATTTAATGTAGTTAGAGATCATTTTGCGACTATTCAAAATGGAAAGAACAGAAAACAGAGAAGAGACTCATAAATCATGAATAATGCGTGAATGCAGTTCGTTTGTTTTATCCCTAGTTTTTGAATGCTCATTTGCTGCAGGCGCACGCGCAATATATGTAAAGTATATAAGCAAACGTGCTAAGGTGTAAGGATACAAGAACAAGATTCGTTAAGATCTAGTTTTTGTTTTTTGAAAAAAGGAGTGCAAAGAATGTCGTATAGACGAAGAGAGTTCAACGGACCCAGAGAAATGCATAAGGCTGTTTGCACAGATTGCGGCAACGAATGCGAAGTTACATTCAAGCCTGATCCAAGCAGACCTGTGTTTTGTAGGGGAATGTTGGCCAAAGAAACGACCGTCGAGAAGGTACTAATGATAGGTTTTAACCAATCGTTTCTGCTCATTTCATAACCTTTTTTTCTACACACTAAGGTGATCAGTAAGTTTGCGAGATGCAGGTCCTTGAGAAACGTTGTCGAGACACCGAGTCAAGGAGTTCCCATCGTTCTCACAGCGTCAGCTACCGACATGAGCGACTTCAACCTCAGTCCCTTTCGGGCATTCACAGGGGGATTTCCAACCAATATCATCCCCAGAAGATTACTTAGAAAATATTGGTATCCACCTGTGCCCAACAATGGAGATGAAACTGCCAAATATGCACCCTATGGGATACGAAAAATCGAGGCCTTGCTAATTAGGGAATTTGGCTCAAAAAATGTTGCTGTGGCGCGTCCAGATAACCTCAAAGAAGTTGTGGGACCGAAAACGAAAATCATTGGAATATCCTCTATGGAGCCAGCCGGGATAGGTTTTGTTAGCCGAACTTACACCTCTTTTATGGGCTTTGGCGGAGAACCCATGGCGGCTGCAGAATTCAGAGACTTGATAAGAAAGCCGATTCTGCGAAGATGGCGTGCTAAAATAATCCTTGGCGGCTCAGGTGCTTGGCAAATTCATCTGGCAAAGTTACAGAGGAAATATGGAATAGACTGCATCGTTATGGGTGAAGGTGAGAGGACAGTTTTGAAAATTTTTCGCATGGCTCTCAACGGTGAGGAGATTCCTCAGATAGTTGAAACTGAGTCGCCCAATCCAGAGGAAATTCCATGCATCGTGCACCCGTCGATTTTTGGTACCGTGGAGATTACACGAGGTTGCGGTCGTGGATGTAAGTTCTGCTCTCCTACGTTTAGAAGAAGTTACTCCTTTCCCTTAGAACATATATTGAAAGAAGTACAATTGAACGCGAAAAATGGCACAAAAATGATTCTCTTAGCCAGTGAAGACATCTTCTTGTACCGATCTAAGGAAAAATTTCTGCCAAATCGTGAGGCACTTGTCACGTTAATTAGATCAATTGCGGCAGTGCCTGGGGTCGAGTATATTCAACCCGCGCATGCGTCGTTGGCACCTGTTGTTTATGATCCCAAGATGATCGAAGAGATTGGTCCAATTCTTCTTGAGAAAGCGAATTGGGTTACAAATGGCACTCGACATAGCTCGGTCGAAATCGGAATAGAGACCGGAAGCATTCGCCTTATGAATGAGCATATGAAGGGCAAGATGTTACCTTACAAACCTAAGGAGTGGCATGACGTTGTGACGGAAGGAATTGAGATTCTAAACAAGAATAGTATTTGGCCATTGGCAACTTTGATAATTGGATTGCCCGGTGAAACCGAGAAGGATACGATTGCGACGCTGGAACTACTAGACAAATTGAGACACAGCAAGGTATTCTATGTACCTTTATTGTTCACTTCGGAAGAAGACTGCATGCTCAGAGAGGCACGACACATGGATTTGAAGTATTTAACGTCGCTGCAATGGGAACTTATAGCCACATGCTGGGAACACAACATAGAAGTTTTCGTTTCGAAGAGTCTTCAAAGGAAAATAAGGCTCGCCGCGATGGTTGCCTACGCGCTGTATTATCGATGGAAACATGGCAGGAAAGTTTTAAGACCAATAATGAACTTTTCAGGTTGGAACAAAGATCGCACACGCCAAATTGAGAATCTCGGCACCTAAAGGACACAAAAGCGCGTACAAGTGGACACAATAATGCCAGATGAAAGAAGAAAATGTGGAAAATGCGGGGCAACCCTAACCGATGATGATGTGATGAAAATCAGGAATGAAGATGGCTCATGGGAGACAATACCCCTTCCTGTGTGTCCAGACTGCTTCACAAAGCAAATGCGGGAACACGCAGAAACTAGGCGATAGAATTCTGGGTGTGCGTCTGTACGCACTATTCTGGTACTGAAAGCGTGTTATTTCCTCAAACGTTTTTGGAGGTCGTGTAGTTTGATCTTGTTTTTGTGATCCTCCAAAGATCTATGTGCATCCCAAGTTTTAAGAATCAAAACATTTACTTTACCCTATGAAATATGATGATAGAAAGATGGCTGGGGGGTTTCTATTCGTTGGTAGTGTCCAGTTTCTTTTGTTTTTAATCATAGCGGAATCGTTGTACCCAGGTTACAGTGTCTCAGAAAATTACATAAGTGACTTAGGTGTTGGAACTACTTCTCTCGTCTTCAACTCATCGGTGTTCTTGCTTGGTGTAACTGTAGTAGCGGGTGCATACTTCTTTCAATGTGCATTTGATTCTAAACTTCTATCCATCTTGTTTGCTATAACGGGTCTCGGGGCCATGGGGGTGGGGTTGTTCCCAGAGAACTTTGGAATACTACACGCTGTCGCGTCCCTGGTCACTTTCCTATTCGGAGGACTGTCTGCCATCATGTCATACAAACTGCAGAGCCCCCCGCTCTCTTACTTCTCTGTTCTATTAGGAGTCCTGTCACTCGCAGCGCTTGCTCTCTTTGGGTCCAGCACCTACTTGGGTATAGGCAAGGGGGGAATGGAGCGTATGATAGCTTACCCTGCTCTGCTGTGGGCAGTTGGCTTCGGCAGTTATCTGCTGAGTTATTCCAAGAAGACAGGTGCAGCTACGAAATCATAGCCTTCAGTGCACACAAATATGCGCGCGCATTTTTACTGTGGATACTGCTACGATTTTTGTCCTGTTGAAAAGACAGATAGAACTGGGTTTAATTTATCTCGATACAGAAACTTGTTGGATGTGGATGCTGACGAAAGAGAGCGTTTGATCAGGGCGACCATTTGAAGAGTTTTTTCAAGTGATCTTCTTTCCTTCAAATCGTTCAAGGCCTGCTTAGTCGCTTCTTTGGTAACGAAATGGCTCGTTCATACTCGTAAATCACCCTCGAAGTCACAATCCACGTTTCAAGCATCTCTGCATCTATAGAAACTGCTTTATCCACAAGTTTCAGGTTCTTACTGGAGAAGTGCCCATGAGGAAACGCACCGATCACCACCACGGGCCTTCCTTCATCTGAAATCCCGGCTACAGTCTCTTCCACAGTGAGTAATGTTCCCTTTCTAGTAAGGGCTAAAACAAAGGTTGGTTTAATTCTTTGAAGAAGATGTGCCAAAGTTTCATGTGTTAAGGTGAGTAGAGATGATCCAGTGGGTGGAATCTTCCCAAACTCAAATAGCTGCTCCATCAAACCGATGAAACGATTGTAATTTTTTGGCAACCGAACTTGAGGGTTAACTGTAATTACATAATCGTTTATAGTGTGCACGAAGACTTGGAGTAATTGTTCTTTGTTAAGAGGGGAAGATAAAGCCTCTAACAAGGTGAAATGTGCTATATCGGGACGTCCTCTTTTTTCGTTTCCTTTGAGCGATTTCATCACAGTGTGGTGGTAAGACCGATCAAGAAGAAGGAACTTAGGAGCCTTGCCACGTTTCTCTGAATAATGTTTAATCACTGAGTGCTTCCATAACTTCTTAGGAATAGTCTCAAGAGCCGACTCTGCTAGAATAAGCGTTAACAACTTGACCACACCGAAACTGTAGAGATTGCTGCAATTTCAAAGTTACGAAATCATCTGAGCTCTCCTCTAAAATGTTGTTGTTCAATAAATTTGCTGTATCCTTCTCATGAGCAGCGACAATCAGATTCATATCCTGTGCCGAAACGAGATCGAATGATTTCTTTTGCCTGTTCTAAAGCATAGTATTAAATATTTCTCCACAGTCATAACTGTGGGTGAATAGGGTGATCTGTTCTCAGAAACAGATGTTTATTTTTTGCGTGACCACCATTGTTTTGGGTCCTATACTATGGGGATTGAACTTAACTTACAACAGCAAGATGTCTGCCTCGACAGATGTAGATTATAATGTTTTGTCGTATGTGCCGCATAATAGTTCCCCACCTCACACACCTTCAATGACTCCTGAGCCCTCAACGACCCTACCTACTCCAGCTACGCCAATAACCCCAAACTGGACTTTAATCGCTGTGTGTCCACAGACTATAAACCTGACAGCTAGTGACAGCTTCACCATTAATGTTAACGTGATTAACGTAACCGACTTGGAGGCATATGCTTTTATGCTTGAATACAACGCCACTATTGTTTCTGTAACTAGGATTAGTTTGGGTGGCTTCTTCCCAAAAGATTCCTATGTCGTCGAAAAGAAAATCCTAACAGCACGACTTGAAGGAGGAAAAACCTCCGTTATATCTGTCGCAGTATGTGGTCCTTTAGGCTCTCATTTTAAAGTCAATGGAAATGGAACGCTCGCAACAGTTCGCTTCAAAGCAATATCGACTGGAAGTTGTATTCTGAAACTTCACGAAACGATGCTTGTCAAAGATTCATCGGTGCGCATTCCGCACAATGTTGTTAACGGCTACGTACAATGCAAGATATATGAGCACGAGATTGCATCCTATTTTGACGCCCCGGTTCATCTTGAACTTGGATCTTCTTGTATGATTAACGGATCAGCAGTAAATAAAGGCCTTTCGAACGAGACAGATGTGAGTTTTCAACTTCTCGTCAACGGTGAAGTGGTTAACTCAACGATTACAAGTCTATTAACAGCCGGATCGTCCATCGGTTTGACATATATGTTTGCGCCTGCTGAAGAGAAAACTTACAATGTGACTGCATACGTCAAACCAGTACCTAATGAAGAACATACACAAAACAATGTTATTTCAGCAAACGTTGTAGTTAGGACGCAAATACGAGTTCCACAGGATTTTGTGTCTATTCAGGAGGCAATTGACGCCGCAGTTTCCGGAGAAACCATAATTGTCGCCTCCGGAGTCTATCATGAACATATAGGTGTAGACAAGCCTTTGACGCTGACAGGCGAAAGCCATAATACGACGATAATCGACGGAGGAGGGGAAACGAGAATCATAGTAGTCATAAAAGCAAATGAAGTCAGATTTAGTGGATTTACTATACGAAATGGGGGTGGAGGGATTCTTCTAGAGTATTCAAACGATAGTATAATCGTCGATAGCATTATCGCAGGTACGTTGGATGGTCTTTCTTTGCTGTTTAGTCATAACAATACCGTAATCGCCAACATGATGAAAGACAATGAGAGAGGGCTATTCCTTGGAGATTCCAATAACAATAGAGTTTATTACAACAACTTCATCAACAACACAGAACAAGCAGGGGCCATGGTTTCATGGAATACTTTGGATAATGGTGTGGAAGGCAACTACTGGAGCGACTATGAAGGGGAAGATCTGAACGGTGATGGAATTGGGGATACTCCATACATGGTGGATGAAGACAACCAAGACAACTATCCCCTCATGAAAGAGAGGTTTAGCTAGTCGAAATTTTTGTTCTTTCGCTACCTCTTCTTTTTCCGTTTGATGGCTACGCGTTTGCTAACAACCTATCTAGACCCTAAGCCAGCGAATTTGCGTCTTTGTTTAACACGGGGATTCCATCCCTTTCTATTCCCATAACATCAAAGTATTTCATTGCATTGCCAGTTAGACATAAAAGCATCTTTTCCTTTGGGTCAAATACGCCTTCATTTTCAAGCTTGTTTAACGCCGCCAGCGTGGAAGCTGCTTCTGGACATGCATATATACCCATCTTGAAGAAGTTCTTCATTGAAGAAACTATTTCTTTATCATCTACTGCTACTGCCATTCCATTAGTTTCTTTTATTGCTCGTAATATGAGATAACTTGCGTAGGGATGAGGAACTCTTAAACCAGCTGCAATAGTTTCAGCGTTTTCCCATGGTTCTTTTACCTCAGTTTCGCTTTTATTATGTGCTTTAACCAGCGGAGCACAACCTGAAGACTGCACAATAATTAAACGTGGGATTTTTTCAGTCCAGTTAAGCTCTATTAGTTCTTTGAATCCCTTCCAGAGCCCTATGATTCCTTCTCCCCCACCAGTTGGGAAGATTATGCTGTCTGGTGGCTTCCAGTTATATTGTTCTGCTATTTCAAATGCCATGGCCTTGTATCCTTCAAATCGGTAGGGCTGTTTATTGGTTGACATGTCGACCCAACCATACTTTCGCTTAAATTTCTTAACAGTTTCAGCGGCATCGTTTATTAATCCCTCAACGAGATACACCCTAGCGCCCATAAACACGCATTCTTTAAGGATGCTTTCGGGTACGTCTTTTGGCATGAATGCATAGACTTCTATTCCAGCCTTTGCTCCATAGGCAGCCAACGCCGCCGCAGCATTCCCCGTGGAAGGTATTACAACATGTTTTATGCCAAACTCGTTCAGTTTGGAAACTGCTACTGCCATTCCTCTAGCCTTAAACGTTCCAGTTGGAAGCCTGCCGTCATCCTTAACGCATACATTGTCAAAAGCGGTGCCGCATCCCTTTGAAAGCCTAAGAATTGGGGAATAGGGCTCTCCAAGAGAGACTATGCTTTCATGGGACGAAAGTGGAAGTAATTCAATGAACTTCCAAAAAGTGTCTTCTCTCTTCTCTAAAACACTTCTGGAGACTTTTTCAGCAATTCGAGCTAGATCGTACCGAAGTAGAAGCGCTCCACCACATCTGCTGCAGACTGTTAGCACCGTATTGTCCAGAAAACTTTTTCCACATCTACTGCATTCGGCTGTGATGCTAAACATGTACGTCGCATCCATAATAGCAGAGGACTAAAGTTAGATGATGAATGCTTTTAATGAATCTTTCGAGTTTCCAAGTGTGCACACAAAGTTTACTTTTTCCAGAATCTCGTTACCTAATAAGAGTGGCCACATCTTTGAATATAATAAATCTTGGCAAAATTTCCAATCCTAAAAACGTTGCAGTAATTGGCGCAACCGATGAGAAAGGATCTGTTGGATACCCATAATGAAAAATCTCACAGAATTAGGATATGAATGAAAAGAGAGGATGAAAGGAGACGCACGAATAACTAATTTATGAAGCTATTCACGAACTAACGCTGGAGATCACTCATATCAAAAAATTTAATCGATAGAGTAGGAGATCTTTGGGGAATGAATAATGCGAGACGGATAGCAATAAAGCGGGTGCACATTCTTTTTAGTCTCGCAAAGGAAGTTATCCACAAAGACCCTCAACTGGCCCAGCATTATGTTGAAGCGGCAAGGAAGATTGCCATGGCTACCAGACTAAAATTGCCGGAGGAATATAGACACCATATCTGTAGGCACTGTAAAAGTTTTATCTTGCCTGGCGTGAATTGTCGTGTTAGAATTCAGCCAAGACGGCAGTCTCACGTTGTGATAACATGCTTCAATTGTGGCAAATATTCACGTATACCCTTGAAAAGTAGGAAGAAACAATGATAACACCGAAAATGAAACGAAGAATCAAAAATGAGTTAAGCGCAGAGAAACCAACAATATGGGTCGGAAAGGAAGGCGCGTCGTCCCAAATTCTCAATGAAATTTTTCGACAATTAGAAAAAAGAGAAATGGTCAAGGTTAAGGTTTTAAAAAGCGCACTCAAGGAAGAGAAAACTGTGAAGATTGCATCGAAGATTGCAGAACAGACAGAGTCATCTCTTGTTGATGTGCGAGGCCATACAATTATGCTTTACAAGCCTCGAAAAAAGAGGAAGTGAATCACTGGCGCAAGATTAGATAATCAAAGAGTAAACCTTTTAACTGACATTTCTTTGGGTCTCAAGTATTCGATCTCAGATGGATGGAGTTCCATTAAAGTGTAATTGGGATCATCAGGGTCTTCCCAGAATTCGTCGAAAAAATCGGTGTGTTTTGCTATTTTGACTTTTGTTTCTCTGTTTTGGATAATCTTTGCCACCGCGGTGACCCTTATATAGCCCCTATTTTCTCCCTTCTGGAAGAGTAGACAGAACTCGATCTTTGGATTCTTCTGTATCTGCTGGGTCTTTGCATTCTTTGTGCCGGTGAGAATCCAAAATTTTCCGTCTAAGCAGACAAGTGTTACGGGTCTAACTCTGGGTTGATCCTCCTCTGATGTTGCCAAGAGAATATGTTGTTGATCCTTAAGATGCCCCAATACTTCCTCCTTAAGGTTATCAAACTTCTGGCTCATTGGAATCTCCTCCTATCCTTATTATTTCCTTTCATCCTTTCGATTTTCTGCTGCTTCATCTAAACTTATACCAATTGAAGGTTAAAATAGCATAGATACTAATTTCGTCATAGGTAGTTATAGAGAATTGTCTGTCAAATATTATTCTTTTTGTGTGGTATCAGAAAGTTTTTTCTAGGTTAACTTAAGAGTAATATTTAAAGACAAACCTGTATAGGCAAAATTTGTTAAGAATGAATACGGAGGTTCGGATCAATGGTAATTAAGCCTCGAAAACTAAGTGATGTGAACTTCACTCCCTCAAGTGAGGTTTTCCCTTCACCCGAAGACTGGCGAGATCACGTGATCTGTTTTCTTCTTGTAGATCGTTTCAACAACCCGGATACAAAAGGTGAGCCTTTCAAGGAGGAGCCTCAGAAGGAGCAAAGAAACCTTCTGGAAAGGAAGAAGTGGCAAGGTGGCAACCTAAAAGGAGTTATGGAAAAGTTGGGGTATATCCAGGAACTCGGCGCTACCGCTATATGGCTTAGCCCTGTCCTGAAAAACAGAATCGAATCCGAAGACTCCTATCATGGATACGCCATCCAAAACTATCTTGATGTAGATCCACGGTTCGGCACGCTTGAGGATCTGAGAAACCTCATTCAAACCGCGCACAAAAGAAACATGTATGTAATTCTTGACATAGTCGTAAACCACACAGGGGACAACTGGTATTATAAAGGATACGAGGAGACCAGCCCCCCATATCGAGATTGGCCTTATGAACTCGGAAACTGGAGAAAGAAAACACCGCATAAACCGATCCAGTGGCCTGACGATGCCGTTTGGCCACAGGAGTTCCAGAACAAAGATTGGTATAAAAAACTAGGTGGAATTAAAGATTGGAGCAAGCGTAAACAATATCTTAACGGAGACTTCTTCATCCTAAAGGAACTTGACACACCTGATCCAGCGGTTAGCAGGGCGCTCATTGATGTTTATAAGTGGCTAATCGCCAAAACCGATGCAGATGGTTTTCGCGTTGACGCAGCGAAGCATATTGAAACCCGCTTCTTTGCAATCTTCTGTTCTGCAATAAGAGAATATGCGCTCTCCATCGGAAAGAAAAATTTTTTCATATTTGGTGAGGTAGTTGGTGAGGATGTTCTGATGGAGTCTTACGTAGGGCCAAATACGTCATCTCCTTCAGGTGAGTTTTTCTTGGGGCTGGACTCCGTGCTCGATTTTCCACTTCTCCATGTCCTTCCTGACGTAATCAAAGGATTCAGATCTCCCGATGCGTTGAGAGAACGATACAAAAAGCTACGTGGCACTCTAAGTAGCCATGGTTTGGCGAGCAGATATTATGTGACTTTTCTGGACACCCACGACCAAGACCGGCGCTTCCTCCATAACAATCCTTACATAGACCAGGTTAAACAGGGAATTGGATATCTGCTGACAAGTCTCGGCATCCCCTGCATCTACTATGGAACCGAACAGGGCTTCAACGGCGGTGACTACAGAGACGAGTACGCAAAACTAACTGATGGCTTTAGCGACGCTTTTGTACGTGAGTGCATGTTTGGAGGTAAATGGGGAGCCTTTAAATCCATTGGAATTGACTGTTTCAATCGGAATTGCGAGATCTACAAGTTCATAAGGAAAGTCGCCGACATTAGAAAAGAGGAACCAGCCCTCAGATACGGGCGGCAGTATTTTCGTGAGGTCTCAAAAGACAGTGTCAACTTTGCGTATCCGTCTCGTCATCCATGCTCCTTGGCCTACTCTCGAATTTTGGACGGTGAAGAGATTCTTGTCGTACTGAATACAGACCTAAAGAACAAAAGGAGTGACTATATTATGGTCGACTGGAATCTTTCGCCGCCAAGGAAAAAGATGAAAAATTTGTTAGACAAAACTGCACAACCTTTGGTCATCAGGGAAATCAGAGGAAGACGTTTCGTCAAAGTGGACATACCACCCTGCGGTATAGTGATTCTAAAAACAATTGAATCGTAGAAACCTTTTAGATAGTCTTTAAGCCTTACGAGAGTAGTCAAGCCATAGGTGTTTGCGAAGCCCGATATCGGAACTTTCCAAACATAAATTTAGTTTAAATGGGGTAAGCTTGAAAACACGGAACGCTTGTTGGCACGGTAGCATCTAAAAAGCCTTAATAATTCCGAAAAAGCCTTTATAAGATGCTTCATGAATTAGTGAAGAAAAACAACAGGAAGAAGAAATAGATTTGCCAACGCCCTACGATGTCCCTACACCAGTACTTATCGAAAAATTAGCAAAATATCTAAAAGATAACATAGATGAAATAGTTCCACCACTCTGGACTCCCTTCGTAAAAACTGGCTCTCACACCCAAAGACCTCCACAAAACTCTGATTGGTGGTTCACCCGATGTGCTTCTCTTCTAAGAAAAATTTACATCAAAGGACCAATCGGCACATCACGCCTTCGCTCGAAATATGGAGGGCGAGTTGACCGTGGGGTTAGACCGGAACACGTAAGGAAGGGTGGCGGTGCAGCTGTTAGAAAGGCTATTCAACAGTTGGAATCAGCCGCCCTCGTGCAATCTTCCGGAAATAAGGGAAGAGTCGTGACCCAAGAGGGAAGACGGCTACTAGACATCTTGTCTACAGAAATCAAGAAGGACCTCGAGAAAGAGATTCCGGAACTTAAGAAGTATTAGGTGCCTCTAATGAGTGAAGAAGAACTTGAAGCGTTGCGGAAGAGGAGGATGCTTGAATTGCAACGCCGTCTTGCCCAAGAGCAACAAGAGACTCAAGCAGAGCAACAAGTTGAAATGCAAAAGCAAGCCATATTACGCAGAATTCTTACATCCGATGCAAGACAACGTATCAACAACCTAAAAATGGTGAAACCCCAGTTTGCAGCCCAACTTGAACTGCAACTAATTCAACTTGCACAACAGAATAGAATAAGCATTCCAATGACCGATGAGCAACTGAAAGAGATCTTAACGAAGTTGCAGTCTCAGCGACGTGAAATCAAAATCAGGAGAGTCTAGATGATGGCAAGAAATAAACCAACTGCAAAAAAACGAAGGTTAGCAAAAGCAGGAAAACAAAAGAAATCAGTTCCCACATGGGTTATTGCAAAGACTGTTGGGCGTGTTAGAACTAACCCTAAAAGAAGACGTTGGCGTCAAAGAAAAATAAAGGCGTGAGATAACCAGAATGAAAGATCCCTCAAAGGAAGCCGTTGTTGAAGAAGAGCTGGAGAAGGAAATTGAAGAGGGACCAGAAGAACTTCCTATTGAAGAAGAGGAAGATATGGAAGCTGCTGATGAATTAGAAGAAATTGAAGAAGAAGCTGAAAAAGAGATTGCCGAGGAAGAAATTGTAGAGGAAGAAATTGAGGAACCACTTGAAGAAGAGGTCGTCGAAGAAGAGGTTGTACAGGAGCCTATAGAAGAAGAGGAACGACCTGAAAGAAGAGAACGAGAAGAAATCGAAGAAGAAATTGTTGAGGAACGGATCTACACAATACCCTTAGGAAGGGCCTGGATATCCACACCAAAAAAGCGTGCGCCACGAGCCATACGCATTATTAAAAGTTTCATCATGAGACATATGAAAATCAAGATAGACGAAATAGAAGAAGCCGAAAGGCTGGTTATAAGTAACGAAGTAAATGAACGAATTTGGAGTCGCGGAATAAAGAGTCCGCCGAGAAAGATTAGAGTTCGAGCTGTAAAGGATAAAGAAGGAACTGTGACCCTTCATTTGGCAGAAGGGGATTAATGCTTGGCGATATTTCTTTTCGATCTTTTTGGTAGCGCAAGCATCGGAGTTTACTCATTGACCACCGACGAAATTATGATTGTTCCTCCACAAGTTTCAGAAGCAGCATCGAAAAAGTTGGAAGAATGGGTCAAAGCCAAAGTTATCCGTACGACTGTGGGAGAATCTGTCCTTATAGGAGCCTTAGCTTGTGCCAATTCCGAGGGCATAATACTGCCGCATTACGCCCGTAAAGAAGAGGTTCAAGCCATCACATCGTGTTCTGACCTCAATGTTGCAGTTATGGAAACAAGGAAAACTGCTTATGGGAACTTAGTTTTGGCAAATGATTCTGGGGCCTTAATTGACCCTAGGCTCAAAGAGAAGGATGCAAAAATAGTTGCAGACACCTTGAACGTTGAAGTGATTAGAGGGGAAATAGCTGGGCTGCCCCTTGTTGGGTCTCTCGCCATTGCCACAAACAAAGGTGTTTTAGCCCATCCATTATTAACCGAGGAAGAGCGAAAGACCTTGGCTGATGCGCTAAAAGTTCCGGTTGATGTTGGAACTATCAATTGCGGAATTCCCTACGTCGCCACTGGGCTTATAGGAAACAAATTCGGAGCCATCGCAGGCTCAATAACCACGGGGCCTGAACTATTCATAATTGGGCAAGCACTGGACGTTGTGAAAGAAACAGATGAAACCTAACGTGAGGCTTTATTATGCATGTGCTTCCTTCTTATTTTTTCTTAACAGAATAGTCGAAGTATACCTGTATTGCCTTTTTTTCCTCTATCAATGTTTATGGAAGAAACTTCAGAGATACATCCGTATCTGTAGGAACGCATACACGAATTAAAATATTTATAGGGAGGTTACCTCTCAAAGAGCGTGCTGACGTGGTGATTTAATGACGACAGTCAAAGTCTTCCAAGTAACAGGAGAAATTGTGAAGCCAAACTTTCAAACAAGATTTAGAACGGAGATTAGGGCGGTGAAGCCGGAGGACGCCATTGAACAAATCTACAAAGACATTGGCAGTAGGCATAGAGCTAAACGTTTCCAAATAAAAATTGAAGAAGTCAAGGAGATAAGTTCTGAGGAGATTGAGAGTCCATTGATAAAGAAACTGACTCTGGGAGAAGAAGAACGTGCCCAGTGAGGAAGAAACTTTCAGAAGGCTGGTAGTTGAACTTCGAATTTTAGAAGGAACAGCCGAGGCCTTACAGTCGCGAATCAACATAGTAAATGCAGCTCTCACCGAACTCAGGGTTGCAAACATGACCCTAGACGGATTAGGAAAAGAGAAGAAGGAAGCCCCTCTCGTGGTTCCCATAGGAGGGGGCTCCTTCATAGAAGCAACACTGAGAGGCACAGATAAGATAATTGTCGGGGTCGGAGCTGGAGTGGCCATTGAAAAGACAATAAAGGAGGCAAAGGAAAACCTTGGAAACCGCCTTAGCAACTTGGAGAAAGCAAAGACTTCTCTTCAACAGCAATTAACTCAAGTAGTCGATAGAATTGGAGGTCAGAGGACCCAACTTGACGAGACAACAGCACAACTGAGACGGGAGCAAGCGAAGAGTGTTCGAAAAACTTAGGAAAGGATTCAGTAACCTCGTTAGCAAAGTCATTACCACCGAGTTAAAGACTGAAAAACTACGTCCAGTCCTAGGAGACTTCAAACTAAGCCTAATAGAAAATGACGTGGCGGTGTCTGTCGCTGATCACATCTGCGAAGAAATGGAGCAACGACTCGACGGCGTTCAAGTGAAACGACTAGAAGACCGTGGAAAAATAGTGAGGGCAAATCTTGATGAGATTTTGCTTAATGTCTTAACAACCAATGAGAAAATCGATTTGCTGAAAAGGGTTGAGGAAAAGCGAAAAAGTAATGAGCCTTACGTGATTCTTTTTGTGGGGATTAATGGGACTGGAAAAACTACAAGTATAGCGAAGGTCGCCAATTTTCTTATGAGAAATGGCTATTCGGTTGTTCTTGCTTGCAGTGACACTTATCGAGCGGGGTCCATTGAACAATTGGAAGAACATGCAAGACGCCTTGGTGTCCGCATGATTAAGCATAACTATGGAGCCGACCCGGCAGCAGTGGCTTATGACGCCATCAGTCACGCTAAAGCACAAGGAATAAACGCTGTGTTGATTGATACTGCTGGACGAATTCAAACAAACCGAAACTTGATGAATGAACTGCAGAAGATCAAGAGAGTCATCGGCCCTGACGTAACGGTTCTGACCGTGGATGCATTAACGGGAAACGACGCAGTCATGCAAGCCGAAGAATTCCATAAGACCATAGGCATTGATGGGACCATCCTTACAAAGGTTGACGCCGATGTGAAGGGAGGATCAGCCCTCAGCGTGACGTACGTGACAAAGAAGCCAATAGTATTTATTGGAACCGGTCAAAGATACCAAGACCTACAAGAATTTGACCCTGAACAGTTTACAAAGATGATACTGAAGTAGAGAAGCTTCTGCTCCCCGTGCTTATTAACAAGGAATTTTATGTTTTGCCCAAAAGCTTGAGCAGAATTCCCTTTGCAGAGTGCAACCTGTTTTCGCTTTGCTCATAGATTATGGAGTTAGGCCCCTCTATTACTTTGGCACTTATTTCGTAGCCTCTGTGAATCGGCATGTCATGCATTATTAGGGCGTTGCTTTCTTTCAGCAACTCACTGTTAATTTGATAAGGTTTCATAAGTTTAATTCTCTGTTCTTTCTTTTCCTTGAACTTCGAGTCAAGAAAAAACTCCATATCTATCCAAGTGTCGGTGTAAACGAAGTCCGCGTCTTTAACAGCTTCTTTGACATCCAAGGTTGTCTCATGAAGTCCAGTTTGCTTAGCCTTCTCCACTAACTCCTTATCGATGGCAGGTTCGTTTATGAGAGGTGTTACGGTAGTGATTCTGACCCCTGTCTTGGTACAGCCTTCTATTAGGGAGTTGCATACGTTATTATGTACCCCTATGTAAACAAGCTTTAGTCCCTTCAGCAAACCCTTTTTCTCCTTCATTGTCATTAGGTCAGAAATCGCTTGGCAAGGATGATATTTCTCGTCGCATCCATTAATCACCGGAACCTTAGAGGCTTCTGCCATCGCAGTTAGGTCAGCGTTCCTTAGTAAGCGAGCCATGATACAATCAACATTTCTTGAAAGATACTGGGTTTCGTCTCTGATGTCCGCTAACATGAAATTTGTAGTTCTCCAGTCCAGATAGACTCCGTGGCCTCCAAGTTGTGTCATAGCCACCTCGAAAGAAACCCGTGTTCTGGTCGAAGTCTTCTGAAAAACCATTGCTAAAGATTTATCCTTCAAAGAAAGGCGATACTGTTCTGGGTCATTTTTAATCTCTATGGCTTTCTCAATTACACCGTTGATTTCATGTGAAGACCAATCTCTAAACATTAATAAATGCTTAGCCGATTTCAATGACGACACTTTTCGAAGTCTCCTCTCTTTTTATCCTCCCGTAGAAGGATCTTCTCCTATATAAATCATCAATGTTGCTGGACTATCAATCTGACTTTCCAATATGTATGCATTAAGTCGCCGTTAGGAAGCCTTGAAAAGTTTACGAAAATCTAATGTAACTGCTACGATCATAAAAAACATGGCTCCACACAAGGAACGGGAAGATATGGATAAACTAACCTACGCATCAGCAACAGCACTCGCACAGTCCATTCGTGCCAAAGAAATCTCTTCAGAAGAGGTAGTCGATGCATACTTGCAGCGCATTGAAGAAGCAAATCCGCAGCTAAACGCGGTAGTGCAACTGACAGCAGATGCGGCCCGTGCCCAAGCCCGTGAAGCTGACGCCGCTCTTGCAAAAGGACACATCAGAGGACCACTTCACGGCGTCCCAATGACGATAAAGGATAATATAGAGACCACGGGCGTGATCTGCACAGGAGGTACTAAAGGGCGAGCTTCCTATGTTCCAAAGCAGGACGCAACTGTCGTAGCCCGAATGCACGACGCGGGAGCAATCATGTTGGGTAAGACTAACCTCCCGGAACTGGGTCTCACCTTCGAAACCGACAATCTGGTCTACGGGCGTACGAACAACCCCTACGACCTGTCGTGCACCCCCGGTGGCAGTAGTGGTGGTGAGGCGGCTATTATCGCAGCCGGAGGCTCTCCCTTAGGCTTGGGCAACGACATGGGGGGAAGCATTCGTCTATCAGCCCATTTCTGCGGTATCGCTGGTATCAAGCCGACCACAGGGAGAGTGCCTAGAACAGGTCACTTTCCATGGCCCGGAAACTGGTTGGATATGTTGTGGCAGCCTGGTCCAATGGCCAGATTCGTAGAAGACTTGGTTTTGGTGCTTCCGATTATTGTTGGAGTAGATTGGCGTGATCCGTCAGTGGTGCCAATGCCATTCGGTGACCCAAGGATGGTTAATCTCAAGAGTCTGCGAGTAGCCTTCCATATCGATAACGGTATTATGTCGCCTTCACGCGAAATTGTTGAAGTAGTGAAGAAAACCGCAAAAGTACTCTCCGAAGCAGACATGGCTGTGGAGGAAGATCTCCCTAGCGGTATCGAGCAATCCTACGAGATTTTCTTTGGTCTTTTGGCAGCTGATGGCGGTGCAGGAATGGAGACATTGCTTCATATGGTTGGGACAACTGAGATGCACCCATGGACAAATGGGCTTCTGGAGGTCTGTCGTGCCACTGCAATGACGACTGCTGATTTCACTCGTTTGATGTTGAAGTGGGCCATGTTCCGAAGTTCTATGCTTTCCTTTATGAGGAAGTATGATGTGATCATCTGTCCTGTTTGCGCTTATGCTGCTCCACCTCACGGCGGTACACTCGCAGCTGATAGGATTCCTGCTTTCAGTTATACCATGACATATAATCTGACCGGATGGCCAAGTGTCGTCGTTCGCGGCGGCACTTCACCTGAAGGGTTACCCATCGGTGTACAAGTGGTGGCTCGTCCTTGGCGTGAGGATATTGCTTTGGCAGTGGCTCAGAATATCGAGACCATTTTGGGTGGGTGGCAGCGTCCACCACTATAAGAGTAAAGAACTATTCTATTACTTAATGGAAGAGCTCCATATGATTTTGATTGTAGCGTCAACTAAGGACTTAGCTGGCGTGAATATTGCCCAACAAATCATGCAACATTATGATTTTGAGGAAAGTTCAGAATCTTTTCACCAAAACCCTGTCTACTTGAAGAGAATTCGAAGTCGTGAAGTTAAGCTTCTTTTCATCAATGAAGAAATCATTGACACACAGTTCATCACTGATTTTTTCAAGTCAGAGCTGCTAATCTTTGTATCTCGTCATAGCAGTGTCAGTGGAATTCCCACGTTGTCTGTTCATACTCCAGGCAATCTCGGTAAGGCAGAATTTGGAGGGGTTCCCAAGAAAGTTTCTGTCTCTCCTGCGAGTGCAATGAAAGACACGCTTGTGGAGATGACGAAGGAGAAAGAGGAGATGAAACTTGATTATGAGATTTCCTACGAGTGCACTCATCATGGGCCATCATTAGACGTTCCCGCAATGTTTACTGAACTGGGCAGTTCGCAGAGGGAATGGAAAGACTTGAAGGCAGCTGAGGCTGTGGCCCACGCCACTATGGCGGCAATTTCCAAAAGTTCAAGTTTTCCAGCAGTGTTAGGAATAGGTGGCCCTCACTACAATAAGAAGTTCACTAAGATGGCCTTAACGACTGAAAAAGCATTTGGGCATATAATCCCGAAATACGCTATTTCTGTAGTGGATGCTGAAATGATTAGGCAATGTGCTGAAAGAACCGTGGAAAACGTGGAAACAGTGGTCTTGGATTGGAAGGGAATTAGGGGCGAATACAAAGAAAGACTAGTAAAGATAGTGGATGAAATTGGTTTATCAATACTGAAAGTCTGAAGCTTGGCAAGAGGTAGAGCGAAGAGAAAAATGTTAAAAAAAGTTTAGTGTTTGTTGCTCGGAACTTGCAGGCATGTATGCATGCGCGCATATGCATCGTCTATCTCCTTACCTCCTTCTCCATTTTACTTAGACCGGGAGGATTTTAGTATGGTTTTGTCAATTGTATTTGACTATATAATGACAAGGTAAGCTGGGTGAAGTGAAAATCGTAGAAACATGTCTTTCAACGAAACAAATAGTTATTGATTTCGAAATACTTTTTATATTAGTTGTTAGTTTTTGAGAGTGCGACAAACCTTGGGATTAAGATCTTTCCTTCAATCATCTGCAAGATTGCTGAGGCTCGCTACAAAGCCCGGAAGAAGCGAGCTGTGGCTCTCAACAAAAATCTGCTTTCTAGGAATCCTTGTAGTGGGAATCGTTGGATTCTTTATCAAACTAATAGCAGGAATCTTGGCAGCCCTCTAAGCTCATTAAGGAACAAGGAAAAATGGAAGAGAAATCTTTTGGGATAATCTTTGCTGTTCGAACCACTGCAGGACAAGAGAAAAATGTGGCAAACCTCATCGCAGCAAGAGCTGAGACCAACAAGTTACCAATAAAGGCAGTTCTTGTGCCTCAAATGCTTAAGGGTTACATATTCGTTGAAGCTAATGGCCCCCATTTTGTTGAAAAAGCTATAGCTGGGATCAGGCACGTGAGGTCGAGGGTTCCTGGAATTGTTGATTTCTCTGAAGTTGAGAGATACATAGTTGTGAAACCTGTGATTGAGGAATTAGACGAAGAGGACATTGTTGAAGTCGTGGGAGGTCCTTTTAAGGGGATGAGGGCGAAAATTACAAGAATAGATAGGTCAAAGGAGGAAGTGACCTTAGAATTGTTAGAGGCAACGTTTACTATGCCCATCACTGTCCATGCTGACTATGTAAAACTTGTAGAGAAGGTGAAGAAGGAAGGGTAAAATGGGAGAGAAGAAGACTGTAGATGCTTTATTACCTGGTGGGCAAGCGACTGCTGGTCCTCCTTTAGGGCCGGCTCTTGGTCCTCTCGGCGTCAATGTTCTTGCCATTGTAAATAAGATCAATGAAGTTACGAAGAGTTTTGCTGGCATGAAAGTTCCAGTCAAGATAACAGTGGATACGGAAACAAAGGATTTTGAAGTAACAGTAGGCACTCCAACAACATCGGCGTTGATTGTTAGCGAGTTGGGGATTAAAAAAGGATCTGGGAATCCTAAAGATGAGAAAGTAGGCAACCTTTCCTTGGAACAGATCATTCGTATCAGCAAGGTTAAGCATCATGAACTTTTGTCACGTGATCTTAAGGCGGCAGTGAAGGAAGTTTTGGGCACTTGTGTCAGCATGGGAGTAACCGTTGACGACAAAGATCCACGGAAGATACAGGCTGAAATCGCTGAAGGAAAGCATGATGCTTCCTTGGTGGAAAAGGAGAGTAACTCTTAATAACCAGCTTTTATTGGTGTGTGCTACGAGGTTTCGAAGATGCCCTTGGACACCAAAAACATTCTCCAATCGATTAAAGCAATGAAAGAGAAAACTAAGAAAAGAAACTTTGTGCAATCCGTTGAACTCATCATAAACCTGCAAGATATTGACCCCAAAAAACCTGAGGGCAAGGTTCAAGAGGTAATAGAGTTACCCCATGAAGTTGGAAAAGGAAACAAAATATGTGTAATTGCTTCTGGTGAGTTGGCTCTAAAGGCCAAGAGAGCTAACGCAGATCTGGTTATTGAACGGAATGAGCTTGAAGCCATGACTGGTAATAAGAAAAAACAAAGGGAAATCGCAAAGACCTATGATTCCTTCATTGCGGAGGCTCCATTGATGCCGTTGGTTGGTAGGGTCTTGGGTGCAACTTTGGGACCGAAGGGTAGGATGCCGACTCCAGTTCCTCCAACAGTTGACATAGCAGGGATAATTAAGAAGAACAGGAAGACGGTGAAGGTGAGGTTGCGAGGGCAACCAGTGCTTCAATGTCGCGTTGGAATGGAAGACATGGCAGACAAGGAAATCGCTGAAAACATTCATGCAGTGATTGGAAGGGTTGAAGGAAAACTCAAGAGGGGAATCAAAAACGTCCGGTCGATCAATCTGAAAACTGCGATGGGGCCATCAATCAAGATAAGTCTGTAGGGAACGTCTGATGTCACGTCAAATAGCGTTGGAAAAAACGCAAAAAGTTGAGGAAGTAAAAAATCTTCTGCAGAAATATAGGGCCGTGGGTGTTGCTGGTCTCGAAAAGGTGAGGGGGGCTCAACTTCAGGAACTGAAAAGAAAACTTGAAAACGACGCTTATTTGCGTGTTATCAAGAATACTCTGATAAGAAGAGCAATTGCCCAATGTAATGAAAAACCTGAATTGGAAAGACTTGTGGAGCATCTCAGTGGGTCGAATATATACTTGTTTACGGATTTGAATCCTTTCAAGCTGGTGTTGCTTTTGGATAAGAGTAGGGTCATGGCTACTGCGAGGGCTGGAGACATAGCTGTAGAAGATGTTGTGGTTTCGGCTGGAAATACTGGGTTGCCTCCGGGTCCAATAATCAGCTTGTTAGGTGGAGTTGGACTGCGTACTAGGATTGAGGCTGGGAGTGTTTGGGTGTCTCGTGACGCCTTGGTGGCTAAGAAGGGAGATGTTATAGACACTAGGTTGGCTGGTGTGTTGTCGAAACTTGGTATAAAGGCAGTGGAGATTGAACTCAGTTTAAAAGCCATGTACGATGATGGATTAATAATGACGGAGGATCAGTTGCAGCTGGACTTGGAAGAAACACAAAGAAAGCTTGGAGAGGCCTACCTAAGCGCCCTCAACTTGTCCATTAATGCTGCGTGTCCTCTTCCAGAAAATATCGTTCTGCTTTTACGAAAAGCTCGTCAAGAGGCCTATTCGCTTGCTTTGAGTGAAGCCATACCCAACAGTGAAACAATAGTCGATCTCATAAGAAAGGCTCACGTCGAAGTGTCCAGTTTACACATGAGGTTGAAAAAAAGCGATTAAATCCTACACTGCGCGCTTAAACCTGAAAGAAAGCAAAACTAAATACTGAGCTGTTACTTTATACAGCCAACAAGGAGACACTTTCATGAGAAAGGAATTGCCTCAGAGATTGTTAAGGGAGCTTCTCAAGAACTCAAAGAGAAGCGATAGAGAATTAGCCAAGGTTCTTGGAGTTTCTCAACCAACAGTCACTAGAGTTCGTCATAAACTGGAGAAGAATGGAATGGTTGAAGACTATACCATCGTTCCAGATTTTAAGCAGATGGGGTTTGAGATAATGGGTCTAACCTTTGTTAAAATGCGTCCTGACATTCTTCTGCCCGAAGTAATGGAACAAGGCAGAGAATATTCTATGAAGTGGCCTAACGTAATATTTGCCTCCAGTGGAGAAGGACTGGGAATGACTGGAGTGATCATTTCGTTTCACAAGAATTATACTGAATACCATCAAAGGTTGAATCTGTTTAGGGTTGATTGGAAAGACTTCACCGAAGACGTTCAGAGTTTTGTTATTGCCATTGGAGAAGAAAAAATCAAGAAGTTCTCTCTAACACACCTGAAGGACGTACCATTTTAACAAATATGTAATCAAGAACCTGCAGTTTGTTAAAATAAAGAGTCAATGTATGCTAACTTGATTCCGGCTCTCTAACGCAAGTATATTATCATATACTGATAAAATACGTTCATTTGAACAGTCCGAAAAAATCCCCATAACCTGCTTCAAAGTAACCAGTGGTTAAATGGAAGGAAAAAAAACTAGCAATTCTTGGATGTTGCATTTTATTAGAATATTACTATACAAAGGTTTGGTTTTGGGCTAAAGATTTAAGAAAAGCACTCAATGTTTGAATAGAAAGTTGTTTCTGAACCGTTAAATATTTGGATTCTTTATTTAGAGTAGAGGATGGAGGAAATGAATAGAAAGTTAGTTTTTGACTTGATTATTTTGTTATCATGTATATTGACGTTGGTTAACGTTCCTGGTTCAGCAAGTTTCGTTGAACAATGGGTTCCATGTATCCCGAGTTCAGATCAAGTGGATTTGAAGTTCTGGATGAAAAAATAGAGTGCTTACATTAACATTACCATAACTCTTGCTACTCCTTGTTATAATGTTTCAGGTTGGGGTGAAGTAGAACAGAGTAATCATGAACTTCTGGTCCGATCAGAGATTTGGGCTTGGACAGACATGTTATTCAGGTGATTAGCGAAATATTGTATACTTATGATCTTGGATACTTGGAAGAGGGACTCTACACTTTTTGTTTCATAGTTTGAGGGATAAAAGTTAAGCGTATACCCTTTGTTGTTGGTTTTATACTGGGCGATGTGAACAGAGATGGCAGAGTGAGAGTTGATAATATATTAGCCATAGCTTTAGCTTTTGGTAGTGATTATGGTGATCCTAGATATGAGCCTATTATTGATATCAATGGAGATGGAAAGATACGAACAGATGATATGCTAATAGCAGCTACCAACTTTGGGAAAGAATAGAGAGGCAACATCTTTATCTGACTCTGACCGCGCGCGCAAATTTTCCCTTATTAGAAAGTGTATTTCAAACATTGGAAATAGCCAACTCTAATAGGGTCTTCGGGAGACATCGCCACTCGGCAGCAATAAGCTTTTATTAGACAGTAGTTACTTACCCGAAGTGCCAAAACATCAAGCTTGCGTTCAGCATAGAAAGGTTGAAAAGAAGGGCTGTGAAAAGAAAAAGGAAAGGTGAACGATTATGGAATACGTATACGCTGCAATGCTCCTCCATAAGGCAGGAAAAACAATCGACGAAAAAAATCTAACTGACGTTCTCAAGTCTGCTGGCGTGAACGCGGACCCCGTCAGAGTCAAGGCTTTAGTGGTATCTCTCAGTGAAGTTGACATTGATGAAGCAATTAAATCTTCTCCAACCATGATGCCCATAGCGGCTGCACCAACTGCTGCCCCAACAGCGGCGCCTACACCGGAAGCAAAATCAGCAGAAGAGAAGAAAGAGAAGGAAGAGGAGAAAGAAAAAGAAGAGGCAGCACTAGAAGGTCTTGGAGCACTATTCGGATAAACCCAACTCTCTTCATTTGAGTTTTTCCAACATCCATTCTACTTAGTAGAATTTGAGAAACTAGATTCTTGAATTCATGTAGCTATCTAGACCTGATTGTTTCCCCTCAAATGTTCCTATGTGAATCTCTTCACCTATGCTTATGTGCATTTCATCTTTCGCTGCTACGGTTGGTACCCCAGTTTTCTCCTCGACCAATTTTGCCTCATGATCAGGACCTCTGAGAATCATCTGCATACCAAAACTTGTCAAAATAGCCATTTCAGGTCTAACCTCTTCCACAATTTTCATTGCATTACTAGTTGTCATATGGCCCTTCCAAGGTTTTCCAGAAGGCCGTAAAACACTGAGGACAAGAAGCCTGACCCCTTGATAGATTTTCTTTATTTCCTCAAAATATTCAGTGTCAGAGGTAAAGGCAAAATCGCCAATATTGGGAGTTTCAAATCTGAACCCCACAGTATCTGGATCAGAGTGCACCGCCCTACAAACGACAACTTTCAGGTCATCGATTTCAAATTCCACGCCGGGCTTGACGGCAATCACGTGTTCCACTACTCCCTGATGGTATTTCGAAATTGACATCTCGCAAATCTCATTTCCAAACAGAACACTGTGCGCCGCAGCTAATGTTCCTCTCCTCTTCATTGTGCCTTGGGTCATAGCCTCAATCAAGACTTCGGCATCTGTGTAATGATCTGGATGGCTGTGTGAAATCAGTAAGGCTGAAATCTTTTGGGGGTCTAAATTCATGTTTAACGAGTATATGAGGGCTCCGGGTCCTGGGTCCACGTGGGCGTTGACTGTTTCAGATAGAATGCGAATTCCACCGGTTCTTCTTTTTTGGGTTATGGTTGCTAGTCGTCCACCGCCAGTTCCTAAGAAAACGAGTTCGATTTCGGTCAAAGCTCCCTTCGCTCCCCTTATACTCGAGTATCAGCTAATCTTGCGTTCTCGCATATTTCAAGGTTAGCAACAGTTTGGGTGAGTTTTATTACGTTATGCGAGTAACAGTATAGCAGGAGACATGTCTCTGTGAAAGTTGTGATTCGTATCGGTGGATCTGTAGTATCTTCTCCGCCAAACTCAAAGCTAATGACTCAATATGTTGACTTATTGAAGAAACTGAAGGCACACGGACATGAAATTGTGGCAGTCGTTGGAGGCGGAGCAATAGCCCGTGACCTTATTAAGATTGCTGGAGAGATGGGCTTAAGCGAATCTGACAAAGATTGGGTAGCAATTTTTGTTTCACGTTTGTTTGCTTTGTTGTTTGTAATGCGGTTAGGTGATTTAGGATGTGGCACGGTTCCCGTTTCCATTGATGAGACTGTTGATTGTTCCAAACAGGGCAAAATTGTGGTTATGGGCGGTCTGAAACCTGGAATGACTACTGATGCAGTGGCAGCTATGATTGCGGAGAGACTGAAGGCTAGATTACTGATAAAGGCCACGGATCAGGAGGGCGTTTACACTAAAGATCCTGAAAAGTTTCCAGAAGCAACAAAAATTGATGAAATCAAGTTCAAAGATTTGTTTGCTTCACTTGACGAGGATAAACATAAAGCTGGAATACAGCAGATTCTCGACCCAGTAGCCGTTCGGGTCCTTCAAAAAAGCAGAATCAAGACGGTAGTAGTTAACGGGTTTAAGCCCAAGAATATATTGTTGGTCATAAAAGGGAAGAAAATTGGAACGATGATTGGTTAGATACAAAAACGAATGTATGGACGTCGAGAGTTAGGTTCAACAGGAATCTATGTTTTGCGCGCGCCTCAACAATAACGTATCACTTTTCGTTTCAATTCGCAAGAGTGCCCAAGTAAATGCGCTACTTGGGGCCTCCTTTACTGTAGGGTACACTCTTACACTCGTAGGAAGCGCTATTGGGGCGTGGGAATTCCGTGCAGGTTTAAGATGGATGGGACGCCTATGTTCTGAATCTTAGAGAAGCTGAGGTGCATTCTGGGAATTGAGGAAAAGTTCAACTGTTCCGTATACATGATTAGCGCTTGTGCGTTGGTCTCTCGGCAAATTAGATTGTCCGCAGAATTAGAGAAATTAGAAATGTCTCGTGTGTCATTCAGTGTAATGGGTTGTCTTCATTTATTCTTACTACGTCTTCTAGTTGTGGGGTAGACACCTCGAAGAGGATTGAGTGCTTTTTGCCGATTATTCTGTGAACTGTGCTGGGAAGTAGGGTTATGTCCTCTCCTTCTTTCAGTGTGACTATTCTATCTCTTAAGATGATGTCGACTTGACCCTTAAAGCAATAAATCGTTTCCTTCTTATCTTTATGGAAATGTTGTGACGTGTTGTGGTTTTGTTTGATGACTAGGATCTTTCCACCGTATTCTTGTTCTTGGGCTATCCAGAGTTCCTTGCCCCACTTCTTCAAGATTTCCTTCAAGCTCAGCCTCCAACTATTCCTTTACAATAGACTATGTAACTCGTATCTTAAAAGAAAGATGCAAGTCTAGCAATCTATATTGCTGAGAGATTCTGGAACCACATTGCGCGCGCACTATCTTCTATTTTGTGATAGGTTTTCAGTTTATATCTCTGTTCCTTGCGCCCACATTTAGAACGAAACAGTTTAATGGGTCAACTTCGTAAGCCTCGAACATAAGGGGCGCCCCGAAATGTCAGAGAAGAACGATTGGACAAGAGAAGAGCTTGAAAAGGAATATGTAAACACGATGACCGCAGTCACCATCCCTGTCAACATACACATAGCAGGCCAACAGCGTATCCTAGATCTTTCTGAAATGAAGGAGATTCTCAAAGAAGCAAACCTGATTTCTTTAGGAACATGTGATTGCAGAAGAGACTTGAAGAGATGCGATGCGCCCCTCGACGTCTGCATTAGCTTAAACAAAGAAGCAGAGGATATGATAAAGAAGGGAGTAGCGAAAAAGGCAAATTTAGAGGAGGTCCTTAAGGCATTGGAACGTTCTCACGCGGCGGGACTTGTTCACATTGCTTATACTTTTGACGGAAATGAGAAGCCAGACGTTGTTTGCAGCTGTTGCTCCTGTTGCTGCCACTCAATGAGTGCGCTAGTAAGATTTGGTATGCCTGAAGCAGTTATAGCCTCTAAATACGTTGCCCTGAATAAATTGGAGATATGTGTAAACTGTGGCACTTGTGTTGAGAGGTGTCAGTTTCGAGCTCGTCGTTTAGAGAATGGTAAATTAGTATACGACAAGGCTGGATGCTTTGGCTGTGGGGTCTGTGTGAGTACCTGTCCAACCAAGTCAATCTCTCTTGTGAAGCGAAACTGAAGTCTCTGATTGCGTGAGTATGGTTTCTATCGTATTTTTAGTTCTAGGCTGATCATGTCGCCTTTTTTGAAGCCCATTTTGTTGAAGAATCTGAGGAGGTTCCAATCATTCCATCTTACTAGGGTGTAGACGACGTTTACACCTTCGATTGGTGTTTCCTTGGCTTCTGGCTGTGCCTCTTTTCCAGTTCGTTTGAAGTTTTCAATTAGTCTTTTGAAAAGGTTTTCTCCAATGCCTTGGTTTTGGTAATCTGGGTCTACACCTATCGTGTCGATCCATCCAACGGTGTCTGGCACTCCAAATTCCCATCCGCTTACGTAGCCAAGTATGAAGCCTACGACTTTATCCTTTAGTTCTGCGATTAAGGCGGGTCTTGGGTAGATGTCGGCGTATCCGATCTTTCTTTTCCAGTATTCACGTCTCGGTTTGCCGAGGATTTTTCTGTCGATTTCCACCACTGCGTCCAAATCGTTTTCGGTGAGTGCACGAATCTTTAATCCAGATTTCATGGATGATACCTCTTGTTATTTGGTTCTATTGGGCTTCAAGTATATGTGTAGTGTGGTTAGGGTGAGGTTGGACAGAAGCGTCTATTAGAATAATGTTTGCAATAATCTAAGTTTCCTTCGCTTCTATTAATTATCTCCAAAAAATTCGGTAGCAGTAGCGAAAAATGAGTCAAAGACTGGGCAAGCAGTTGAAGGGTGGAGCAAGTCGTTTTGCTGTCGATTGTTAAATGCTCTTTCTTATGAATACTCTTATCGTTTCGTAAAGATGTAATATGATTGCTGCCCCAATTGCTATGATAGCGAATAAATAATACTTAGATATGGTTGGAGGCCTAAAGACTGTTAATTCAAAGAATATCATTGTTGTGAAGAAAACTACGTAGAAGAAAGATCGTGGAATGAGAAGACTCTTCAGTCGAACTGAGTCACGCAGAACAACACGATCCACCACATACCCTTCAGGATTCTTTTTCAGCAGTCCTGCTTCTTCCAGCTTATCCAAATGATAAACTGCAAGTCTTGGGCTGCTGAGTTTTAACGACCTCTGTACCTCACGGGGCTCCTGCGTGCTTTCCCTTCTTTAAGACATATTTGTATACCTCCAAAGTAAGTCCTCTTAACACATCTTCGGCATTATCTGTTTTCATTGATGATCGAGAAATTGTATGCTTTTGGCATATTTTTAGGTATCGATGTTTAATTTTTTTATACAAATGTATAAAAACGTACCATTAAATACCGCTTCCTAGCTAGAAATTAGCGGTGATCTAATTGATTAAAAACAAAAAGGAAGTTTTTGGAAAAACAATCGCAGTTATGTTGCTTGCTTGCTTGCTTGCTGGGCGTCATAGTACACTATTCTCCGAGCGGAGATGTCTTACCAAAACCCGCGTTTGCTTTTGTTTTGGCTGAAAGCTCTCAGACGCAGATGGACCCTCAATATGTTAATACAACACTTCTTTGGCGTTTCTTCGAGATGCAATTTGGACTGGAGAACGGTTCTAGAATTTATGTTGGCGGAGTTGGTTTGCACCTTCCGAAAGGCTCGGATTGGGGCGGCGTTAAACCTGAATATCACGGTGGATTTACCGCTTCTGTGCATGACATGTTAGTCACGCTTTGGAGCTACCGGAGGGCACCTTGGGGAACTATTAATGTGACCGGGCCTTCCGATATTGGAACTATTGCCAATGTGAGCGCTACTCAGAATATAACTATCCACTCGTCTCTTATGACTTCCACGGTGATCGACATGGGTACCTGTACATTCATTTATGGACCCGGAGTCTCTGATACCTCCTATTCTGGATACTGGAACAGAGACCCGCTTGGGAGACCAGTTGTTACGAATCGTCCTTGGTGGGATATATCTTCAACCGAACTGCTGGACTATCTTGAAGATTCTGGAACGGCCACTATATCATTTGAAGCAACGTTCAATGTACATGTAAGCTACAACCTAACGCTGGGTGGTGAGACTGAGACAGGAGAAAAAGATCTGTTTTGGGAAGGAACGCTTGGAACAATCAAGATCAGCTACGATGAAAACAGCATATTTGAGGTTCGCTACGACTTCATACGAGTAGAACTGATTCTCCTCACTCTCTCATAACAGGCACTATCGCTTGGCTATTGCCTTGACTACTAAAAATCCTCTTCTCCTTTCTTTTTCCAGTTAGAGATATTTGTGTCAACCGAGTTCCCCCAGTGATTTTCTAAATAGGCTTGTTATATTTGGAAAAAATTAATAGAAAGGAAGAGTTAGTTTGTGAAAGGGCGGCGGTAGCCAAGCCAGGTCAAAGCTTGAAATGCGACATTAGGCGAAGGACTCAAGATCCTTTCCCGTAGGGGTTCGCCGGTTCGAATCCGGCCCGCCGCACTTTTTCCCAACTCACAAAACTTCAGTACCGATCTATTGACACCGTTAATGTACACTATCCAGAATTGGAAATAGCTGGCATCACCATTGGTTCAACTCCTCACCACTCTGTATACTTCCAAATGTACAGTAATGAAACAGATGAGATGAAAATTGAATTACCTGATGCGGAAAATTTCTCTTACAATGCCCTCTTGACGCTAGAAACAGATTTCGGAAAAAGCATAACAACATCTGAATACTTCATTGCCGACAAGCCTTCAGAGACAATTGCACTTGCTCCTCAATCTAATAAAACAAGCACATTTCGAATACCCCCTTTGAAAGCAGATGACCTCCCTTATAGAGAGTTGACTTTACGTGTTACAGTAGGCTATCATATGTGTAGCATGCATGAAATCCTGCTAGAAGTAACTCTGAGAACTCTCCGATGCTATTTGCCGCTCCTAACGCCTCAAGCACTTGCATTCATCACAATCGCCTTTACTATCGGCATCGCCTGCGGAATTCTCATTTTCTACAAATCGCGCTCTCGCAAGCAGGGCAAGCACATAATAGGAGAGGTCTCAAAGTAAAGACTTTGCTGCTTATGTGAATCAGGCACGCCTAGCTTGCTTTTATCATTTCTTTGGCAAGCACTTTACGAAAAGCCTTACCACAATACGGGCATTTGTAATAGCCTAGGGTCAATATTGGTCTTATTCCGTGTCCGACAGGTTTTCCTGTCATACTCCAGGTTTTTTTCGGTGGAATAGCAACTCCGCATTTTGGACAATTCGCTTTTGAAGTCTTCTCGGGGTGGGTTATTATTTCTATGAGTTGTTTTCTGAGGTCCTCGCCGGAGGCGTCAATTCTTTCTATGGCACTGGCTAGTGCGTTCGCTCCAAAGGCATTTTGGATCCATTTGGCGAAGTCTCCGCGTTTTTGGTGGAATTCTATTGATGCGATTCGTGTTTCTTTGAGTTTGACGGCAAAATCTTCTAGGCTTGTGGCTACTGTGCCTGTTGGTTTTGCTATCTCCTCGTAGAAGTGGAAGCCTTTTTCATGAGGAACTGTCTTTTCTTCTGGCATTTTTTCTTCCTCTCTCATGGTTATGTTACATTTTGGGTATGTGCTGTATCTCTTTTTATATTCTTCTAGGATTTCTTTTTTTCTTTTTTGGGGATCAGGGGTGAACTGTCTATTGTAGTATTTTGTGTTGAGTTTGCAGGAGTTTTGGGAGAAGTTCGTTTTTAAGTATATCTCAAAGGTTTCTTTTAGGTTTTGGCTTTCGCCTACGTATATGAGTTCATAATTTTCGTTATAGAAGCCGTAGACGCCCGGCTTAGAGGGTATGTTCTTTGCTTTTTCATTCCAGAGGTAGAGTTTGCTGCTCATTTTGGGTATCCACCCGCTTTGGGTATATTATTTCTCTTATCTAGATAAAATGATTTGCTGTGTTGTGGTTTGGGGAGCGAGAGTGAGTTGAAGTGTGTGATCTATATTTTTTGGCTTCTTTGTCTTTTACTTTGATTTCGGTGGTTGGGTCATATTTTTTGCAGAAGTAGCTGGGGAATATTTAGTAGGTGATTACGTCGCATTCGTTGTCGCAGGGAGATTCCTTTAGTTTTTGGGTGTTTTCCCGTTTCTTATTTTTGTTTGGAAGATTCTCATACGCAGTGGTTGTAGGTCTGTTCTCATAACATGCCATGCACGCGTGAAAAGGAGTAGTAGATTTTTGAGGTAGCTTTTTACTGTTGGTAATCCTTGTCAGAAATTTAGTGATCAGTCTACAGGTACAACGGTTGTTTGAAGTCAGTCTCACACGTGTGCTAGGTCCTTGAGTGCAGTGACGGCTTCAACTTCTAAGTCTGTAGTGTACCTAGATAATTGTTGAGCAAAATCCATCACTTTTCCTAGGTCTTCTGCTTCGACTATCACTACTAGAAACTTAAGGCCCCAAACGTACTCTTCGATAATTTTCATGCCTTCTGGGCACATTATTTTTCCTTGCTTGCGAAGCTGCACAATGTTAGATAACTTATCCGGTATGAGAGTTGTATGAACTCCAAACATCAATCCTATCACGCCTTGTTAGGATAGTGATTTTCATCTTATGTTCTTGCGTGCGCTCGGATTCACGTGTTGTAGATTGTAAGATATCTTTTTAGTAGTGCTTGGAGTTTTTTTCGGGCTTTTTCTAGGTTTGGTTTTATGATGAGATGGAGGGGGATGAGGAATCTCCATATTTCCTCTTCCGCTTTTAGTGTTCCATCGATGAAGGCTCTGATGTGGAGTTGCTTTTTGTAGTTGAGTCTTTTGACGAGGCCGAAGACTTGTCCGGGTTTCCAGTGTTGCCAGCGGGTGTGGTGGAAGCCTTGGGTTTGTAAGAAGTGATTCAAGTCGTTCAAGAATAGTGGTTGGATTCGGACGGTGGTTTTGCTGGCCAAGAGTAGACCTTCACCTTTGAAAGCAGAGATTTATGTTCGTCTCACTACACGAAAGCGCCATTTAAATTTGTCGATAATCTAGGACTTCTCTATTGGAAGTTTGTGGCGTAAGGGTTAAATATGACGTACGTCATAATTTATATCTCAGACCGTTGCTCGAGACTATTGAGGAGGTTCCGTTTCATCAAAAAAGGCGTTTTTTTCTCCTTTCTCTCTCCTCACACCCTCCTCAACGGTGGAAAAGCGAAATCTGCATGCGCCCGCACGAAAACATGGTTTTATTGGGGTTCTAATGAATGCCGTGGAAGTTGATATTTATGAGGAAGTCTGGTCGTAAGCCTCTGAATAGTCGGCGATGCAAGATTTGTAAACGTGAGATTGTTGACGAGAAGGCTTGGAGGAATCGGAATAAGCATCGTTCTAAATACGTTTGTAAGATTTGTTTCCCTAAGATATGGGTTAGCGTATAGCGTGTAGTTCGGCGTGGATGCGGTGAAAGAGACTAAAATGGATGGAAATGGCAATGATGTTCGAAAACGAGAAGACACAGAAACCAAGATACGTAGTGGCGCTTGGGTTGTTGATTTTGTGTGGGTGTTCAGCCTTGTTCATGATCTGCGGAATATCTAGAATATTAGGAATAGTCTAACCTAAGTAATGTGTGTGCGTGTGTTATCAACTCTTTTCTGGGGTCTTTCGTGTTATGACACAGAGCCATGCCTTGTTTTGCCAAAATTTTGGTTCCGTTTCTTTTTCTAAGAGTTCTTTTCCTTTCCTGTCAACGCTTGTTGTGACGAGTTTTACTGATCTGATTTTTTCCTGGGCATCTATTTCCCATTTGGCGCCGCAGTTGTCACAGTGAACATAGTCGTGATTGCGTTCGGGTCTTACATCGATTTGGAGACGTTCGAAGCAGCAGAAGGGGCACCATGGAAAGTATTCTGATATTTGACGTTTTACCTGTCGTTCTGAAATCTTCTTAGGCATGGGGAAACAACTTCGTCTTGATTGAGGGAAATATACGTAATAGAAACCGTATATATTTAGCTATAGGGGGATGAAGGGGCCGGTTGTGGAGGGGGAGTTCCCTGTGCAGGGAGTTCGGAAACAAAATAGCAAAACAACAACTGTCCCTAAATCAGGCAGCTGTGACTATTGTTCCACTCTGCAGTTGATGAAAAATCAGAAATCTTTCCTCTCCTCTCTTGTAGAGGTCTAGACAGATACGCATACTAGACCATAGAAGGCACCATGCAAACTTCTCACCCATTCAGCTCATGTCACCCAAACACCAAGCTTTTTCAGCCCGACACCTCGGGCGATTGGTAGCCGCAGGCTAAACACCTCGACCCGAAGATCTTGGTGCGCACACCCCGGCTCCATCAACCCCATCTTCTATGGGAGCCCTCGTCCACAACCAAGGCCTCGTTACCAAGGTCTACTGTTGCGGAACGGCCGCCTCTTTTCGGGAATGGCTTCGAGCTTAGATGCTTTCAGCTCTTATCCACGACAGCGTAGCTGCCCGGCAAATGCCCTATCGGACAACCGGTAAACCATAGGCTACAACGTCCCGTTCCTCTCGTACTGGGGACCCTTTCCCCTCAGGCGACCAACACTCCCAGCAGATAAAGTCCGACCTGTCTCACGACGGTCTAAACCCAGCTCACGTTCCCTTTTAATAGGCGAGCAGCCTCACCCTTGGCCCCTTATGCAGGGCCAGGATAGGAAGAGCCGACATCGAGGTACCAAGCCGCGGGGTCGATGAGGACTCTCGCCCGCGACAAGCCTGTTACCCCCGGGGTAATTTTTCTGTCATATCCAACCCCCACCAATGAGGATCTGGATGTTCGCTAAGCCAGGCTTTCGCCTCTGCATCCCTTACTGTGGAGGATACAGTCAGGCCGGCTTTTGCCTTTGCACTCTACAGCGGGTTTCTGTCCCGCCTGAGCCGACCTTTGGGCCCCCTTGATATTTTTTCGAGGGGGTGCCGCCCCAGCCAAACTGCCCACCAATCGTTGTTCCAGCGCCTAACGGCGCCAGTAAGAGACACGGTTGCGAAAGGGCGGTGTTCCATTGATGCCTACCCAATCCCCAGAGAGATTGAGGTCAAGCGGCTCCCGCCTACACTCTGCATCCACAGCCATATCCCAGCGACAGGCTGCAGTAAAACTCCACGGGGTCTTCTTTTCCCGCTGGGAGTCAGTGGACTGTTCGTCCACTTTACGTGGGTTCACCGGGTACCAAGCGGGGACAGCGGGGACCTCGTTGCTCCATTCATGCACGTCGGAACTTACCCGACAAGGCATTTGGCTACCTTGAGAGAGTCAGAGTTACTCCCGGCTTTTGCAGGCCCTTAGCCCGGTTGAACCCAGGTTTCAGGTACCTGTAGTGGCCAGGATTCAGAAGCCGTACACACCTTTTCAGGCTTGCGGCTTCCTGTGTTTTTATTAAACAGTCGGGCCCCCTTTGCTACTGCGACCTGCAGTCCCAGCCGAAGCCAAAACTGCAGGCACCCCTTATCCCGAAGTTACGGGGCTAACTTGCCGATTTCCCTCGCTTGGTGTACACCCGACACGCCTTAGGTTCCTCGCCTAGGGACACCTGTGACGGTTCTGGGTACGGACACAGAGGGTCCTTCCCAACATCCTTTTCATGGGCTCCAGAGATTGACTGAACTGTCCTAAAAACGGGCAGCTATTCCCGTTTTCGCCTGGTTCTCGCCATTACGGCACTCCCCAGGTTTATGCGGTTAAACAAGGCGATAGCCTTGCTCAGTCTACTCCGAAGCGTCAGATGTTGAGCTTGTGTCGCCACGTGTACCTCTGTGGTGCGGGAATTTTAACCAGCTTCCCTTTCGGCTGAGTCGGTTAGGCTCAGTCTTAGGACCGACTTACCCCCAGCTGACGACGCATTGCTGGGGAACCCTTGCCCTTTCGGCGGAGAGGATTCTCACCTCTCTTTGCTGTTACTACCACCGGGATTTTCACTCCCGAACCGGTCCACCAGACCTTACAGCCTGGCTTCCGCCCAGTCGGGACGCCCTCCTACCGGATTGCAGTGCTGAACTGCACCCTGGGGTATCGGCGGCTGGCTTAGCCCCGTCCATTTTCAGGGCCATCAGCCTCGGCGGGTGAGCTGTTACGCTTTCTTTGAAGGGTGGCTGCTTCTAAGCCTACCTCCCCGCTGTCTGGGGCTGATGACACCTTTCAGTTTAACACTTAGCCAGCACTTTGGGGCCTTAACCTCAGTCTGGGTTGTTCCCCTCTCGGACATGGAGCTTACCCCCACGAACCCGTCTCCCAAGGTCTACGGCGCTGATAGATTCGGAGTTTGAAAGAAAAGCGGGATCTTTCGATCCCTTACTTTCCAATCAGTGCTCTACCCCATCAGCTACCTCGCTTGGGGCTGGGCTGCGACCCACTTCGGAGGGAACTAGCTATCACCGGGCTAGATTGGTCTTTCGCCCCTAGCCTCAAGTCTGAGGAGTGAGTTGCACGTCAACACCCTTTCGGGCCTCCATCAAGCTTTCGCCTGACTTCGCCCTGCTCAAGGCTAGATCGTCCGGTTTCTAGTCTCACGGTTGTGACTCCAGGCCTTTTCGGACCTCGCGCCTCACCAGCCGAAGCTGTTTGTGCGCTTGTTGGTTTCCCTTCGCTTGCAGGCTTTGTGCCTTTAGGCTTGCCACAATCGTGAACTCCCCGGCCCGTGTTTCTAGACGGAGAGTGCAACCCTGGTCGTCCCCTCTTGATTGCCACGTTGCCATGGTTTTCTTTGAGGGGAGTCTGTCCTTTGGGGCTGCACACGTCTGTGACCGTCTGGTTTCAGGCTCTTTTCATCCCCCTTCCGGGGTGCTTTTCAATTTTCCGTCACCGTACTAGTGCGCTATCGGTCTTGAGTCGTGTTTAGTCTTGGAAGTTGGTGACTTCCAGTTTTCCATTCCCAAACCAGGGAATGGTACTCTGGGATTCCAGCCCTGCTTCTTCTGGTTTATGCCTACGGAACTTTCATCCTCTTTGGTGCGCCGTTTCAGGCGACTTTGGCTTGGTCAGGGAGAAGGCGGCTGGACCCGCAACACTACATTCGCCACAAGTTTCCTTGTGGAGTTTGGTTTGGACTTTTCCCTTTTCGCTCGCCGCTACTAGGGGAATCCCAATTGGTTTCTTTTCCTCCCCTTACTAAGATGTTTCCGTTTTGGGGGTTCCCGTTCCTTTCGGAACGTCACGAAGTCCTTTCGGATTTCGCGACAAGAAGTCTCATTGAGGTATCCACGGATCTACAGCTGCATGCGCTTACCCGTGGCATTTCGCTGCTTGCCGCGCCCTTCTTCGGCGCTCAAGCCTGGTCATCCACCAGACGGCGTGGCATGTCGGGCTTATTCGACATGGTGTCTATAGGTGTTTGTTTGGTGTGAGTAGATGGGTCTTGTTTCGTTTGCATGGTGTCATTGCAAGTCGGAGAGGTTAAAGGACTTGCTTTTCCCTTGGTCATGAATGGTTAAACATACATGACTGCATAGTCTTAACTGCAAAGTAGAGGTCTGTTGTGTAGAATTCGACCTCAAAGGCGCCTTTGCATTAAGTAGTGTTGGTTTGGTTGCTAATAAGGTTAACGAATTTGAGGTTTGTGGGTCGTGTGTATCTATCTGTCCAGACCTCTATAGAAGGGGGATGCGGAAGAAAGGTGAGTTTGTAGGTTGTTTGGTTGTTTGCGGTTGGTTTGAGTCTGTTTTGATTATGATTTGTGTGGTGTAGAAGGGTGGAGAGTTTGTTCGTTGTTATGCGTTGGGGTGTGGTTGTTCGGTGGTTTCTGTGTTAGATATAGGGCTTTAATTCTGTGGAGATCTCGTAGGCAAAATTGGCAAAAGAATGTATATGAAAAATCCGTAACGATTTTTATTTTTCTTTATAGAGACATCACCGTACTCTTCCCTTTTTTGTTGTGACATCTATAGGTTGATTGCTTGCTTTGAAAATGGGCGCTCTCGAGGCGTTTCTCCGAGACTATTTACAGTTCAACTATTCGGTTTCTGAGGCTATTGACCGTTATGCTGAATGCGTTTCCCCTAAAGTCAAGTATATGTACGCACGTAGCAACTTTGCAAGCGTTTTAGAACTCAGTTTCTGTGAGGGTCTAGAAAGTTCATAAATCTATCTTGCCTATTCTTATCATTCTATATTCATGATTTTTGCTTCTGTTGTCCCGTGTGAACGGTTGATTGATACGAGCGTTACATTGTCAATTCTTTGCATCGCTCAGACACTATGTGGTAGAGGCGATTCCGCAGAGCTTGCCCGTGAAGCTTTTGTTTCTTAATTTTCCCTATCTTTTTTGCCAACTTCTCATCTTTAAGAATGTCCAGTACCCATCGTTCAAAGTCTCCTCGCTTTACATGGAAATTCAAAGATTTCGCCTTGACCGCCTTGATGCTCGCCAAGAAGTCTTCGTATGAAGCTGCGCTTTTGCCCGTATAATCACCAATATCAATGCAGAAATGGAACGGTGTAACCTGTTCAGCTTTTCTAAGACTCATGAAATATTCCTCTTTTCATTTGCTCCCTGTGTTAGGTAAACAAAACAAAGGAATATACGTTATGAAAACGAAATCAATATCTACACTCAGCTTAACAGGCACATTGAAACATATGGAAAAGAGACCTTAGCAAGGCATGTTTTTAGTGTTGGTATCCGTCTTTTTCCCCGCCACACTCATAACAGAACTGGCACTTGCCGCATTCTTTGTTTCGCCTGCTTGAAAAAGCATCTCCCGCCTCGTCAACAGCAAGAGAATGACATGAATAGAAACCTTGTTAGTGCTACTGACGTGGTAATGCATTCTATCAAATCTGTGAAGACCTTGTTTTGAGCGAACGCCGCAACCACTTTCAGGCAAAGTCTACTACTGTACGCACATATTTGGACAAACGCAGAAATGTTTTTTAGGTTTCTGGAAAGGTTAGTTACTGAATAAGAAATGCCTCAGATACAAATCGACTTGGAGAATTGCGATGGTTGCGGAGCATGCATCGCACTTTGTCCGGCGTTCGTGTTAGAGATTCATAACGGAAGAGCGAAAGTTGTGAATCCCGAAGCCTGTTTAGGAATAAGGGCAAAACAACATTGTTCAGAATGCTACGAGACAGCAGAAGAAATATGTGTGGGATGCGTTGCTTGCGTCAGGAACTGCCCGACGGTTGCCATAGAAATAATTGAGGCTTAATGCAAACAATCAGGTGAATCTGAAGGGTCGTCAGCCCATGTCTAGTGAAAGGGGATTGGTGGAATTATTAAGAAAGGCGGGGTATTCAGAAAAGGCCATAGATTATTACATAAGGAAATTAAATGTCGGTGTGATCGAAGGTGCGGACGCAACAGACTCCTATACGGGTCTCTGCGGAGATAGCATGAGAATATACTTGAAGGTTGAGGAAGGTGTAATAAACGATGCCAAATTTCAAGCAATAGGATGTGCTGGAGCCTTTGCATCGGGGTCCGCTCTCTCAGAAATGGTTAAGGGAAAGACCCTAAAAGAGGCCGAGAAGATAACGGAATGGGATGTGATAAAGGATTTAGGAGAACTTCCAGGACCTAAACTGCACTGCGCCCGCTTGGCCGTAGATGCGCTGAGAAAATCGATTGAAAGCTACATGAAACTATAGTTTGGAACTATGTATCTACGTTTTCAAGATGAAGAGATCGTGCGATAAAGCGAAATTCGCATGTACGTGAGAGAATGGTAGCGTCAAAAACGAATGTGTGCTTGTCAGACACTCTAAAGAAATCAAAAGTTGATGTCAGCCTCAATGGAAACATTGCGCGAGCCTTAAGCAAAGCAAGCATATACGCTACGGTTTTGACTCGCATTTAAGTGGACGAAAAAATACTCCGCTTTTTCAGATTACGAGTTGGATGAAGTCTGCTATCAAATGGGAAACTATTGCTCCCAACACAGCGAGTAGGACGTATTTTACCCCTTCTTTGTAGAGGTTCTCATGGCTTATTTTGCCTATGTAGCTTCCCAGAATAAATGCCATTACAACTCCGATTACAAACGTAAGTATTGTAGCGTCATTCATACAGAGACCTGTAAATGGGGATAGTAGAATCAGCACGGCAGCAAATGTTGCTCCGAATGAAAGGAGACTGTTTGTGAATACCTCTCTTTTGGAGTGTATTCTTGTCGTTGCTCCATGGTCTGTCGCTTCATGAATTTGCAACGCCCTTTCAGCCGATTGAGACATGAAGAACCCGATGGAATTTCCAAATGCGTTAGCAACACCTCCAATTATTCCGGTAATTATCACCCAGCGAGTGTCAGAAGTAACCTCAGCAACACCTATTATCAAACCTAAACACATAATCAAACCATCGGAAAGCCCAAAGGCAATTCCTTCCAAATGGTAGCTTTCCTTTGAATTATCTCCAGTCATCATCCAACACTTTCATTCTGTATGCTCTTACGGCTGAACGATATATTTGTTGTGTTAACAAGAGTTCCAGCTTTAGGGAACACACAACTTGAATGTCTATTCCTATCTGCCTTTATTGATTAGTTCTTTTATGAGTTGACTAATAATTAGTGGCTTCACTCTCAAAGGCATTTCAGTAATGCTAGATTCAGCCTTTGTCTATTTAGTGTACTAAGGCTTTTTTCCTTTTTGGAGCCAGTCTGCCAATTTAATCCTATTTGTATTGTAGTACTTCTCAGCAGAAACAATTCCTCTCTTAGATAACCTAAAAAGTATTCTATGTGTCTTCACTCGGGAAAGACCAGTCTTCCAGCGAATATCCTTCTGCAACATCGTCCCACCTTCCTCAACCAAAGTCTCAATCACCTTCCTCTCATCCTCACTCAAAACTTGCAAAACTGCATCAAGGGCAGGCTCTCTCTTCTCAGCCATTGGCACTGAAGAAGGCTCTCTCTTGGGCTTCCTCTCGTCAAGCTCCGGAAAAACCAGCGCATACCCCAACACACCTATCAAAACAACGAGAGGCCCAATGAACAAAACAAGCCAAGGAGACCCTGGAACCTGTCCACCCATTCCATGACCTCTTCCTCCAAATCCTCCTTCAAATGCAAAAAAGACTAGGCCAAGGACACTAAAGATCAGTGAAACTACTAGAATGAAAATCAAAGTTCCGGAACGCATGTTTCACTCACAAAATCTAAAGATGAGACACCCCTTATAAGCTGTTTCAAAATCTGAAACACTTTGTTACAACGAACATCTAAACCACACGAAAACCAAGACTTCTTGTAGACAAAAAAGACGGAGGTGGTAAAGAATGAATGTTAAAATGATTGCGGGAATAACCTTAATCATGGGCATCGTATCCATCGCCTTCCTTGGCGCCCCCATACAAGCATACTTCAACGGAACTGCAACCAGTGACGTGGTCCAAACGCAAGACCGAGAAAGACTAAGAACACAAAACCGCGACGGCACCTGCGAATGCACGCAAACACAGAATCAACACAGACACGAAATCAATGAATGTGCCACAAATAGAACCTGTAGCCGCACAATGAGTATGGAGCAGTTTAGAAATCAACGCAGAGAAAGAACTAACAGCCAAGGGAACTGATGACACATGTGCAAACGTAGTTGCAAAGGCGGTCTTGCTATAAACATCCTTTTTTCTTAGTCTAGTTTTTTGCCGCATTTGTAACAGAACTTGCTTCCTGCCACATTCTTTGTTCTACAATCTGGGCAGACAACCAGTTCTTTACGAGTTGCCTCTTTAATCTCCTCTCTTGCGGTCTTGAATGCCTTTTCAATCTCTCTCCCAGCGGTCTCGAAGGCCTTCTCTAATTCCGCTCCCATCATAGAAAACGCCTCCCTGACTTCCTCCCACGGAGACTTCGCCCCTGCTTCAGCTCCCATCTTAGTTCTTATTCCACATTTAGGGCAGAAATATGCTCCTTCTGGAAGTTCTTTGCCACAACTGGAACAAAACACCATAAGTATCGCCTCTCTCCATTTGATGAACAAAGCAATTTAAGCATATTCCTAGTCAAAGTACTAATCGCAGGGCACCTATACATGAAATGGAACCAAATCCTAAGAAGACAAGAATACAGCTTGGAAGACCCCGATACAACAGTTATACAGTTCATAAAATTCCTCAAGAAAAGACGTGTAAAACGTGTTCTTGACTTGGGATGCGGAGCAGGAAGGCATGTAGTTTACCTCACAAAACAGGGGTTCGAAACCTATGGAATCGATATCTCAGAAACAGGTCTTAGAAAAACAAAACGCAGGCTCAGAAAGGAGAAACTAAACGCTACGCTGATCCAATGTGACATGAAGACATTGCCATGCGTTAGTCACTATTTCGACGCGGTCATCGGTCTATTCACAATATATCACAACACCAAGCAAGGCATAAAAAACGCAATGGCCGAAACCCACCGAACCTTAAGAAAGGGAGGCCCCATGCTCCTGAATTTTCAATCAAAACGCAGTAGCAAACACGGAAAAGGAACAAGAATAGAAGAAGACACCTTTATACAAGAAGACGGACCCGAAAGAGGCATAATTCATCATTTTGTCGACGAGGCCGAACTCTACGAACTGCTTAGGAGTTTCAGAATTTTGAAGATTCAGCTTGAGGAACAGGAGATTGAGGGATACTTTCAAAGCCGATGGATAGTCTTGGCAACAAAAGAATAGATTGAATTAAGCACATCATACTCTGGTCACAACTTGAATGATCGATGTGATGCCGAAATTCTTATTCACGACGAATCCTCTTTCTTCTATTAGGTTGGTGAGCTGGCGGACGGCTTTCGAACGCATCGAAGCGTTTGAGGAAACTCCGCCCACCAGAGCAGAACTGCAACGCCCTCAAGGGCGTAAGACGAGAGTCTTGGCTCCGAAACAGAAACGAAACGTCCACCCAACGAAAGGACGATGATACATGCTAAGTTGTTGAGGATGTTAGGGTGGAAACGGTGAAACGGTCGCCCTGCAGGGTGAAAGGGCAAATAGGTGCCTATGATCTTCTGCAAAAGGCACGGGTAGCCCGTTTAGCTGAATGCCGTCTTTGAACAGAAGGCGGGTTACGCCCAGCACACCAACCCTCTACACCCGAATGCCGACCCCTAGACAACGGAAACATACCCAAAGTTCTCTGGGAACTCAAGAAAAACGGCAAATCAAATCACACCATTAAGAACATAGGAAAAGCCTTACGAGTCCTCGTCAAACACAAGAAAAAATAGTGCGCTTTAATTACATCGTGCTCGGAGAGCAGTTTGGGTTCAGTGGGCGCGCAGCTAGTAATCTGATGCTACAGAAAAGAGAAAAGGAAGAATTGCAGTTGCGAACAGTGACAGTATGTTATTGGGGCTAATCTTTTTGTTTAGGCCACTTCCATGCAAGCCAGACAATCAATGCGGTAGCCACAGCTTGTGAAACCCACAGTAGTATGCCATGAGCGCTCAGAGCGTCAGCCATACTCATGAGGCTGAGGGCAGTAAAGACTATTCCCACAATGATGTTTGTCCAACGATTCGCTTTATACTTCAAAGTGAGGGACACCACAATCATAACCAATGGTGCCCACGCTTCGATTGCGCCAACTAGCAAGGTTTCAGGT
>Ga0224501_10000160_pt1 | contig 66177 bp, 73 predicted proteins | sample SF_Oct11_sed_USG_4_FD_169105 | JGI IMG/M metagenome (GOLD analysis project Ga0224501, IMG submission 169105) | Sediment microbial communities from San Francisco Bay, California, United States - SF_Oct11_sed_USGS_8_1 | ecosystem: Environmental > Aquatic > Marine > Sediment | place: USA...
ACACTTTTTCATTAAAACTAAAAAGTCGAGATAGCCAAGTGGTGGCAGAATCTGTATGTTTTTTGATTTTTTAATTTTGGCATAGATTCTGTTTTGCCTAAGCCTCTTTTTTGTTCGTGGATGCATGGGATAAACAACTGGTATAGGAGCTTCAGCAAAGGCTTCCATGAAATTTTTTAGAACTGCCAAATCATCTACGTTTTCTGCTCTGTGGGCGGTTGCCAGGGCAAAGTTTTCAAAATGAACAGCTTCCAGTATTTTGGATTTCTTTTCAGCTATCGGCAAGTGCTGGATTACGGCGTCTATGACCGTATTTCCCGTTATGTAGATTTTCCCCCAAACACCTTCCCTTTTCAAGTTGTTCTCAGCGTTTTTTGTAGGTGCGAATAGGTATGTGGATACGTGGTCTGTTAATCGTCTGTTGTGTTCCTCTGGCATACGTAAATCAAAACTTCTCAACCCAGCTTCCACATGTCCGACTGGCATCCCAAGTTTGACTGCTGCTAGGGCTGTCGCCAACACTCCGTTTGTGTCCCCTTCAACTAGAACGAGCGCTGGCGACGTTTTCTTTAACAATCGTTCCATATGAATTATTATGCGTGCTGTTTGTTCTCCTTGTGAGTATGCCTCAACTTTGTAACCATAGTCTGGTGGGGGAAGCCCAAGTTCTTCAATGAACTGCTGAGACATGTTATAATCATAATGCTGACCGCAATGGGTGAAAATCAATGGGATTTTGCTCTTTTGCAAAGCCCTAATAACTGGTGCCATTTTTATAATTTCTGGGCGAGTGCCAACAACGACCATGATAGTTTCCATTAGACACGCCTTTGTCATCTAGGTATTATCTGCGAATGATTTTTTAGTTTTTCTCCGAAACAAAGCCAAACTAACCGTTAGGACTTAATTACAATATTTTTGTAAAGTTCTAACTTTCAATCAATTATATGAATAATAATCGTTAGATTGCGTTGATTTTTGTGACGTGCAAACCGTCTTACTCTTGTTTTTCTTTTATGTTAGTAAAATCAAGTTTGGAGATGGATTTATGCACCTATTAAAGAATAAGAAAGGTTTAAGCGTCGTAGTGACTACACTGATAATTCTTGTGGTTTCAGTGCTTCTTGCAACTGTTGTAACGTTTTATGCTATAAACGTGACTACCACAAGAGTGCAGGAAGAATCACTGTTCTTGACTAAGCAGCATGTTTGGTTTAACACCACAGGTTCGTGGGCGCAAGCGGCAATAGTCATTGTAAATACTGGCGGAAAAGATGTCGTTCTTGACAAGATTTCGGTCCGCGGACAGGATTCTGAGTGGCAAACCGTTTACTACTGGAGAACAAGCAACATGACAATTTCAGACGACTTAGAGGTGACCTCAACCAATATTACGGGTGCAAGCTTCAACATCACCGTTCAGGGGGCTACACGAACCTTCCAGCAAGCTGGTGATGATTTAACACTGGAGTCTGGTTGGACCATGGTTCTCTACGTCATGAATCCTGATAGCGTAGCATTGAATGATGTCGGCATAACAGTGTTCACATCAAACGCTCAGTACTACAAGGAAACCAATGTTGAGGCGGCGCAATAGCAACTATCTTCTTTTTCTACGGACGAACTCAAGTCTAGGTTTTCTTTAGGTACCCCTCTCTAGGCTCGAAAACTGTTCCTTCACGCAGTAATTGTCCTAGGAGGCGTTCCGCTTCACCCATTGAGATTTTGTATTTTGTTTCTAGCTCGTTTAGAAGTGCAATTTTTTCAACCAGCCCTGTTTCCCTTTGCATCTCCATTATTGTTGAAAGCACCGTTTGAAGCTTGTCTCTTAGACTTTTTGGTTTTCCAGTCATTATAAGGTCTATGTCAAATTTGGATGAGGAGACGTCTATTCCAACCTCTTCAAGGGACCTATTCATTAAAGCGATGGCTGCTTCTGCATCCTCTGTTGAAATCTTTTTTCTCAGGGCTAAGCGTGCTCTTGCTTCTGCTGTGCGTACAAGGGATTCCAGTTGCCGTGCAGTTATGGCTACTGGCGAACCTTCGGTTTCGCTTGCTGAACGCATAGCCATGTAAAAGTCTTTTAGACGTTGGATCGCTTCCTTTGTTAGTACTGGTTTTATTCCTTTGGCATAGCCTATGTATTTTCTTAGAAGTTCTGTTGGGATTGGTGGTTCCACGGGACTTGACCCTCTCCTGTGAATTTCGAGGATGTGCTCTGACATTTTGCTGTCTGCCTCTTTGTTCGGCTCATCTCTTAGGACGAAGATCAAGTCGAACCTTGAAAGTATTGTAACCGGTAACGAGATGTTTTCCGCCACTGTACGGTGTGGTTCATATCTTCCCAACGCGGGGTTTGCAGCTGCAAGTATGGCTGTTCTAGCGTTAAGCGTTGCGACGATACCGCCTTTTGCAATTGAAACAGTGTGCTGCTCCATAGCCTCGTGAATTGCAACTCTATCGTCCGGACGCATCTTATCCATTTCGTCAATACATGCAATTCCTTTATCAGCCAGTACAAGGGCTCCAGCTTCAAGAGTCATTCCGCCTCTTCTCTCTCGTATAACTGCTGCTGTTAAACCCGCGGCTGTCGTTCCACGTCCAGAAGTATATAGTCCGCGAGGAGCAAGCCTTGCCACATATTGCAAGATCTGGGATTTTGCTGTTCCCGGGTCTCCTATCAAAAGAACGTTTAGCTCTCCCCTTATTGTTATGTCCGGAAGCGTTTTTCCCACGCCGCCAAAAAGAAGATATATTATTGCTTCTTTCACGTGGTCGTATCCATAGATTGAGGGAGCAATTGAATTTATGATTTTTCGGTGTATCCATGGGTCTTTTGCGAGTTCATGGATTTTCTCCTCTTCTTCTGGTGATGGAAGCACTGTTTCCGGTTCTTTGCCCAAAACCTCAATTGAGTTAGCATCTAAATGTAAAATGAATGCGCGGAGTTTTCCAACGGTTGGAACTGTTGGTGCTACTGCCTGAACTGTTCCAACTATTGATACGTGGTCGCCTGGTCTTGCGGCGTCAACTATTTCACTTCCTAAGAGTTTAATGTTTAATGTGCGGGGGAGCTGTCCAGGCGGAAGGTCTTCTGGTCTTTCTTGGATACGAAGTTCTTGAGAGTCTATGAATGTAGACTCTTCTTGGATGAAATCGAATGGTCCTTTTGCTCTGCAAGAAGGATTGCTGCATACAAAAGGGGCTCTGAGAAATTGACCTGTTTGACTTACGGGTGTTTTTTCTTCACATCGTTTGCACCTGAATACTGCTTGCATAACCATGGGGCGGACTGGTGTTGAACGGACAACTATGCCTTCAACCATGACGAGTTTTCCAATATGGTCTGAGCCCAGTTTCCGCAATGGTGCAGCTTCTAACAGCCGCACAATTCTGACAGTTACTGTTTCTATTTTTTCAGCATATTCGGGATCTTCTATTTGCAATTGTGCATAAGCCGCGTTGTTGGCGTGTTTCAAATATTCATCGGGATTTTCCAAAAGTTCTTCTGCAAGCCTTCGGTCGAAAGCCAAGAGGTCTTCAAAATCAACCGTTAGCGAAGTTTTACCTGCCACTGCCATTTGTGAGGTTTTTTGACGGTATTCTTCTATTTTGAAAAACTCTTGGAAGTGTTCTTGTGGGTCTATGACTTCCAATTCTTCTGTCATTCTTCTCCCTTCTCAAATTCTAATGTTTGTGTTCGCCATTCATTGATAAGCTTGTAGAGCCTTTTGTAAAGAAACCTCTCCTCGCTTGTAAAATTTTTTAGAATTTGCTCTGTTTGGGCTGGAGCTGAGGCGAGTGAAACGATTTTTTTCAATCTTGAACTTATAATATCTCGTGTTAAATGTCTAACTTTTTCGTATTCCCGCATTTTCTCGGGTTTTTTAATTATTTCTTCTTTTAATTCTGCAAGGTATCTGCGGAGTTTTGGATAGAAATTCTCCGGCAGCTTGGATATTTGCCCAGCTGTTTGGACACGTTCTTTCCATTGGATTTTATAGAGCTTAGTTGCATCTAAGCGTTCCTCTTCTCGGAAACGGGCGATTCCATGTTTTTCGAGTTCCAGAGCTATCCAGTATTGCACTTCATATTCATTTCCCTCTTCAAAGGGACCCACCTTCAATCCGGCAAGTTTGATTTCTGGGCAATTCCTATTGGCAATAATTTTTACGGGTGAATGTTCAAAACTGAAATCCAAATTTTCAATGGCTGTTAAAGTCTTTGTTTTCAACGTTTCTTCTCCTTTCTAACGGTGTAAGCTAGTGTATAGGAGATATAAAAACTGTAGTCGAAAAAATGTGATAAGAAAGTTTAAGGAAATCCTAATTCAACAATAAAGACTATGTCAATTGGAATGAAGAACTGTGATTTTGTATGAAAAATTTTGAGCGCGTAGAAGGTAATGCTTAAAAGCTAGAGTTCATTTTCTCTCATTCTATAAGTTTACAAACGTAAAGGTGTAAAATATGTCTGAGCAAAAAGCAAGCCTTTACGAAGAAGCGTTGAAACCACTAAAAAAGGCGGCAGCTGTACTGAATTTGGAATCCGACGTTATGGAAGCCTTAAGCAGTCCAGAGCGAATATTAATTGTTTCCATCCCCGTGAAGATGGATTATGGAAAAATAAAGGTTTTCACTGGCTATCGTGTGCAACATAATTCTGCAAGGGGTCCAGCAAAAGGTGGCATTCGTTATCATCCCGGAGTATGTCTAGACGAAGTTAAATCCCTAGCATATTGGATGGCTATAAAAAACGCTGTTGTGGGTGTTCCTTATGGCGGTGGCAAAGGCGGAATTACATGTAACCCGAAGGAAATGTCACAGGGTGAACTTGAACGGTTAACAAGAGGCTATGCAGCTGCGATAGCGAAGTTTGTTGGACCGGACCAGGATGTTCCCGCGCCTGATGTGGGCACAAACGCTCAGATTATGGGATGGTTTGCTGATGAATACTACAAAATTGCAGGGAGATACGTTCCCGGAGTGATAACCGCTAAACCCTTAAGCATAGGTGGTTCAAGAGGAAGAGGAACTGCAACTGGTCGAGGCGCATTCTTTGCTACACTGGAAGCTGCTAAAGCCTTCAACATACCCTTAAAAGGGGCGCGCGTTTCCATACAAGGATATGGTAACGTGGCACGACCGATAGCCCAATATCTTCACGAACTAGACTGTAAAATCGTAGCGGTCAGCGATTCTGTAGGTGGCGCATACAATCCAGAAGGCATGAATCCCATTGCGCTTGCGGAATTCAAAGACAAAACACGCACCGTGAAAGGTTTTCCAGGAAGCAAAGAAATAAGCACTATAGACCCAATTACAGTAGACTGCGACATACTAATTCCTGCAGCCTTAGAGAATCAAATAACCAAAGAGAACGCTGATGGCGTTAAAGCAAAGCTTATAGTTGAAGAGGCCAACGGGCCAACAACTCCCAAAGCAGATAAGATACTGCAAGAAAAAGGAGTTGCGATAGTTCCAGATGTTCTAGCTAATGCTGGGGGCGTCACGGTGAGCTATTTTGAATGGGTTCAAAACCGCATGGGATACTACTGGAGCGACGAAGAAGTTGACGAAAAACTTAAACAAGTAATGACAAAAGCCTTCCAAGATGTCTACCGAACTGCTCAACAACATCAAATAGATATGAGAACAGCTGCCTATGTCGCAGCAGTTAGTAAAATTGTCGACGCGATGCGAGCTCTAGGCCGCATCTAACTCTCCTTTTTCTCTTTTTAACAACTAAAATCGAACTTCATCTATTTAACAGAATTGGAAATAATAAAATAACACAGTTTTATTATAGTGCTTTCGCACAGCTAATAAAACAATGGAGGTTTACCCCTTTGAGTTTTGGAATGTGGGCTGAAAAATACCGACCAAAAACATTGGATGGTATGGTTAACCAAAAAGAAATAGTTGAACGCTTAAAAAGCTTCGTTAAATCAAGAAATGTACCGCACTGTATTTTTGCTGGACCACCCGGAACTGGAAAAACCACAGCTGCGCTTTGTTTGGCTAGAGACCTTTATGGCGACGCTTATAGGGAGCATATTATGGAGTTAAACGCCAGTGACGAAAGAGGAATCAATGTTGTTCGGGAAACTGTAAAAACTTTTGCGAGAGTTAGGTCGATTGGTGAAATTTCATTCAAAATTATGATTTTGGATGAAGCGGACAACATGACTTCTGATGCTCAACAAGCGTTAAGGCGAACAATGGAACGCTACACAGAAACATGCAGATTCATTCTAATCGCAAATTATAGCGGAAAAATAATAGAACCCATACAGTCAAGGTGTGCACCCTTCCGCTTCACATATCTGCCGAGAGGAGAACATGACCGATATTTAAGACAGATAGCTGAAAAAGAGAAAGTGAAGTTGTTAGATGAGGGTTTAGACGCCGTTTTTGAGGTTTGCAGTGGAGACCTAAGAAGGGCAATAAACACCCTGCAAGCAGCCGCTTCATTGGATAAACCTGTTGACGCGAAAGTCGTCTATTCGATTACTGGAAGGGCTAATCCAGCGGATGTCCAAAAAATGATAGAAATCGCCATGAACGGCAACTTTTTGGAAGCAAGAAAACAACTGCGCGACATGATTCAAAAATATGGGGTGGCTGGAAGCGACATAATCCGTCAAATCCACACAGAAATCTTTAGGGCAGACATGCCAGAGCAATGGAAGATAAAGCTGGCGGACATCGTTGGTGAAATAGATTATAGACTTGTTGAAGGTGCAGACGAGGAGGTTCAACTGAGCGCGTTGTTGGCTAGGCTTGTTGAGGCTGGTTATGAATTAAGAAAGGCAAATTAGGTGCGAAAAGTATTGTATGCTGCTTGGACCGTTAAGCATAAACCAAAATCCCTAGCTGAAGTTGTTGGAAACAAAGAAGTCATCCAAAAGTTTGTCAATTGGATAAGGTCATGGGAAAAAGGTATTCCAAAGAAGAGGGCTGCCTTTCTATATGGACCGCCGGGTATCGGAAAAACCGTTACGGTTGAAGCCCTAGCTAACGATTTCCAGATGGAGCTTGTGGAGAAAAATGCAAGCGACTATCGAACTGAAAGTGCTATACGGCGTTTTGCAGGCTTAGCCTCACAATACGGATCATTGTTTGGCGGGAAAAGAATTGTTTTGCTCGATGAGTTGGACGGATTAACGGGCACAGCGGACAAGGGCGGAGTAAAGGCAACAACTGAAATTATAAAATCCGCCCAATGCCCAGTGGTTTTAATAGCCAACAACGCTTATGACCCACGGTTCTCAAATCTCCGCAACTACTGCCTTCTAATAGAGTTTAAGAAGCCGCCCGCTGGCGAGGTTATGAAGCACTTAAAACGCATATGTACCCGTGAGGGAATCCAAGCCGACGAAAACGCGTCAAAACTCATTGCTCAACGCTCAGGAGGCGATGTCCGCTCGGCAGTAAACGACCTTCAAGCCTTGGCTCAAGGCAAGAAGAGGCTAACTTATGAGGATGTTTCGTGGCTTAGCTACCGCGACAGACAAGAAACAATTTTCACAGTGCTAAGAATGATAATTTACGGAAAAACATGCGTTGGTGCAAAACGGGCGGTAGACATGGCTGACGTTGACATCGACATGCTTTTTGAATGGATATACGAAAACGTTCCAGCACATCTAACCGACCCGCATGACCTAGCCAGAGCCATGGATGCACTCTCAATTGCAGACGTTTATCGTGGTAGAATCCGCGCTACCCAGGACTGGAGCTTTACACGCTACCTAATTGACTACATGACTGCTGGTGTGGCCATGGCTAGGCAAAACACTAAAGCTCATGGGTGGATACCGTTTAAGTTTCCGGGGCGTATCCGAATGTTGTCAAGGTCTAAGGCTGAACGTGCAATGCAATTAGGCATCGGATACAAAATTAAGCGCAAATGCCACATTTCAGCCGTTAGAGCTTCAAAAGAGATTCTGCCGTACCTGAGAATTATCTTTAAAAACAACATGAATATGGCTGCTGGACTTGCAAAATGGCTTGATTTGAACCCAGAAATGGTTGAGTATTTAGCTGGAAGTAAGGAAAGATCCAAGGGTATCATTAAATTACTGTCTTAGTGTATCTTGCTTCCTTCCTCAATGCCTTTTTCCGGCTGCAAACACACAACGTTTCCCTTATCATCTTCAGCAGCCAAAATCATACATTGAGATTCTACGCCCATAAACTTTCTCCGCTGAAGGTTCAGTATGAAAGCATACTTTTTGTCTACCAAATCTTCTGGTTTATACCATTCCAAGAGCCCAGCAACCGCTTGTCTTTTTTCTGTTCCGAAATCCACAATCATTCTTATGAGGTTTCTTGAACTTGGAATTTGATTTGCCTCTATAACTTTTCCAACACGCATGTCCAGTTTCTGGAATTCTTGAAAGGAAATCTCCATTTCGCAGTCACCATTTCAAAATTCCATGTAGGCATGAGCTATTAAGTTTTATGCACTTTCCTCTTCCGTTTTATTTTTTCAACGGTTTTTGCTACTCCTTCCCAGCCTTCGGCAGCCTTCGAATAAACTATTTCGAATGCTTCCTTCGAGGTTAATCCGAGCAGTTCTTCGCCAACAGCTTTTCTTGCGAGATACGCTGCTGCACTCAAGACTTCACCGTTTAACCGTGAATCCATTAAATCCGCCAAATGACAAATCAAAGCTTCAATGGTGTGTGGTCTAATTGGACCGTAATTTCCGTGATGGGCGGACACCACGTGAACTAATTCTAATGGAAAGCCTCTTCGAACAAGCTCTGAAATTACAAGGGATAAATGGTCCAAGTAATCAGCTAAACGCGTTGAACTGTAACTCCCATTTTCATTCACAGTGTATGTGACAGGCTTAAAAATATCATGCAACAAGACACCAGCTACGACGAGATCACAATTTACTTTTCCATGGTAAATCTTCTCTACAGAGTTACACATTGCTAGTGCGAGGTTGGCTGTTGAAACAACGTGCTCAAGGTAGCCGCCTGGATAACAGTGATGATGTGACAATCCAGCGGGCGAATTTTCAAGAGGCAGACCTGAATACTTTTTCCCGTTTATTTCAAACGTTGGATTTTCCAGTAGTTCAATAACCTTTTTTCGAAGTTTCTTATCACAAATCTTGTCCGCTAACGCTTTAAGTTTCGGGTGAAGCAATTTGCATTCCACTCCTATTTGTTAGTCGCGGAGGCGATATTGATTTTTCGTTTTTCCGTTGTTGCCATCTCGTGGGCTTCTAAAATTGGTTCCAGAATACGGTTGTAGCGTGTACAGTGTTTAACGATTTTGATGGCTGTTTCCAGCGAAATCATGTGTCCCACACTGACGTAAACGAGCTTACATCCACTTTTCATTGCAATCACTGCACCGATAACCTCGTCATCATGCTTAAGAAACGCAACATCTTCTTCAGCTTTAACATTTTCAACTTCGCCAAATAACCAGCTTTTTGCAACACCTATCGTTGGTTTACCTATCACAAGTCCTAAGTGGCTTGCAAATCCACATCTATAAGGATGTGCAAAACCATGGCCGTCAACAAGAAAAATGTCTGGCTGTAGCCGCAGTTTTTTAATGCTTAGAACGGTTGGCGGGATTTCCCTGAAAGAAAGCAATGTCGGAATATAGGGGAAGCGGGTTTTGCAAAGGGCTGTTTGTGACTCCACAAGCTTTAGGGAATTATAATCCAAAACTGCTACAGCACCAATAGATATTCCTTTCACGTAAGCAACATCAACGCCAGCGACTAAACGAATTTTTTCAGGCAACCTATCCTCAGAAACAATTTGTTTGGATAGTTGTAACTGTGTTTTATGAGCCTTTTCGATAGAAAACTTGGGCTTTATACTAACAGTATTCATGTCGTTCTACTCGGTAAACTCTCGAGATTATCTTTTCTTTTTTGCGAATTTTTCAAACCGCTTCAAGTATTTCTCCAATGTGCTTCTTCGCATTTCCTGTGTTACATCTCCCCGTGTAGTCTCAATAATCTTTCTCGCGATGTCGCATTTTCTTCTAAGTCCAGGAACTAGCATGTAAGCCTCATCCATAGCCATAAGCTCGATGTAAATTTCATCCATTATTTGTAAGCATTTTTCACCCTTTTCTACATCTCCTTCACGTAAAGCATCCAGTGCTAAACGTCTGTATTCTCCTATGACATCTGCTAGTCCAAGCACATAATCAACTGAAGGCACGTTGATCTCCTCTGGTGTTATGAATCTTGACTCTTCGACTAGGTTTAGAAATATGTTGGCTTCGGAGTATTCTTGGCGTGCAGCATTGAACAAACCGCTGTAAACGATCTCCGGATATTTGGTTGAGGCGTTATTAAGCCTCGAAATGATTCCCTTTGCTTTCGCAATTAGCTTTTTTGCTTCCTTAAACCTTTTCTGATGAATGAGGAGTATTGCCTGCTTAGAAAGGCTTGTTGCCTTTCGCATATCTTCTTGAGCTTTTTCCCGCACTTTCTCTTTTTCTTTTAACTCCTCTCTTATTTCCTTCAAAATGATCTTTAAAGAGAGCATAAACTTGACACCTATTCCACTTTAAAATAGACATGTAAGTATTTTATAGTATTGTTTTAAAAAAATCAAAAAAGCAATCAATTTTCTGCCTTTTGTAAAAACCTCACCTTTACAAACGCGGTACCATTTAAGTAAACGTGGCGGTTGCTGTTACTGGCTTTTAGTTACTTTATTGTTCTGCTGCTGGTTCTTCCCACTTGTCTATGAGCAGTTTTTTGTCTCCGCTGGGTTTGAAACTTACTTTTACAAATATGGAGTCTGAGCCTGTGAACGGAAACATGCTGTCTTCTGCTAAGTCCTTTGGCAGATAAATCAGGTATTTGCCGTCTTTCCTTCTGAACAAGCGTCCTCTTCCTTCACTGACCATCTTGTTAACACCTCAATTAAATCTATGGTTTAAGACTTAAGTTACTAAGAGAAAGTAATATTTAACCTTTTTTCTCATCTAATTTAACAAAACAACAATTAATTCATATAAGTTATCTAATATGTGAATTATCTACAACGAGATTCAATCATCAGCACATCTAATAGGCCTTTCAAGTCTGCTTAGCAACACGACCCGGCTTTCCTCTGATTCATCAATTGCTATATAACCTGTCTCCTCTGCCAACTGCATTGCAAATTCACTTATTTCCCTATGGCTCGGCATGTTCTCGTAGCCTAAACGAAGTCTGGAGAATCCAACGTGCATGTAAGCTTTAGGCTCAATGTATGTTGGATTAGCCTTTTCAATCAGTCTGGCGTAACCCTCTATGTTTTTCATGTTGAGACCACGCACTGACGTTATTCGAATCACTGTTGGACATTTGAAGCTGGGCAAAAGCTTCAACGTTTCGTTCATTTTTTCCCAAGCTTCCGGAATCTGTGGGCGACAAACGTGCTTAAATGTTTCTTCATCTGGAGCACAGACAGAAACGTAAAGTTGCGTTGGCTCTTCGCTTAATTTTGCTAGAGCTGAAGGCACAGTTCCATTAGACACTAGAAATGTGATGAATCCTCTTCTATGGAAGGCTTGGATTAATTCTCCTATGGGCTTATATAGTGTCGGCTCACCGGTCAAGCTTATGGCTACATGCTTAGGGGTTAAGGCTTCTTTGAATTTTTGCTGGTTTGTTCTGGGGTTGCCCTTATACCCACTTAAAATTTCAAGCTGTGCCTTGATGCTTCCCTCAACAATGTCTTCTGGAGAATCCCATATAGGCAGTTTCATCTCATCCCATGCTATTCCCAAGTCACCACTCTGGGCTCTCCAACAAAACAGGCACTGTTGCGTACAGTAAAAAAGAGCGGGTGTCATTTGTATGCATTGATGGGTTTTTATTCCGTAGAACTTCTGTTTGTAGCATGGTCTGTCATGAATTAAGGTCTCGTAAAGCCATCTGCATCGTTTAACTGCTGAATGCCGACCGACAAGATGATACCTCTGCTTCTTTAATGCCTTTATAAGCGAAGACGGAACCAAAGTTTCCAAGCTACGTCACTTTCCAAGCTATGCATGCTTTCTGAAGATAAAAAGTAAAACGGCTAATAAAAGCAGTTCATTCCTCAAAACAGTATTTAACCTTCTGAAACTCAGCGCAAAGTTTAGCAACATCTTTTTTAACATTTTCTGGCTGCCCTTCATCAACAACCGTTCTCTTAATTAATTCAGCTATTTTCAGCATTTCTTTTTCCTTCATCCCGCGCCTCGTAACCTCGCATGTGCCAATTCTAACACCGCAGTCAACAATTATGTTTGCACGTTGAAGTTTTTCTGCTATAACTCTGCCCTGCTTATAGCCTCCATAATCTAACAGTACTTGATGGGACTGGGTGAACCCTAAATGCTGGCAAACAACAGGAAAACCATAATCATGCAAAGCTTTGGCTAAGGTTTTTGAGTTGCGAATGACCTGCTCCGCGTAGGCTTTACCAAAATTTTTCATTTCAGCCAATGCCAAAGTTAGTGCTGCTATGCGGTTCCAGTGAGCGTTGTCAACAAAGGTTGGATAGATTTTCGCTTTAATGACTTCTCCATGTTCTTTGTCTGCCAAAATTATGCCTCCCTGAGGACCGAAAAAGGTTTTGTGGGTTGAACCAAACAAGGCATGTGCGCCTTCCCTCAGCGGGTCTTGAAACTGCCCGCCAGCAATGAGTCCCATAACGTGTGAACCATCAAATCCTACGTATGCACCGTTTTCATGGGCAACTTCAGCTAACTCCTTAACCGGATGCGGAAAAGTAATGAGACTCGCGCCAAAAACCACAATTTTAGGCTTAATGCGCCTTACGGTTTTTTTTGCTTCTTCAACCTTTATGTTCATGTCACGCTTCGAAAAAGGAAAAGGCACAGCCTTAAGGCCAAAAAGCCCAGCTAAACCATCTTTCCACATTCCAGGATATCCACCATCCTCAGGAGAAACGCACATAAAAATATCATTGGGCTTTGCGAAATTGGCTAGGAAAATTAAATCAGCAATATGCCCGGAAAGAGGACGCAAATCCGCAGTCTCAGCTCCAAAAACTTTTTTTGCAATTTTTTCGCCGTGTTGTTCGATTTCGTCAATGAAGCTTGTGCCCATGTAGAAGCGGTTTATGGCGGTGTAGCGGTGTCCCAACTCCGAAGAGAGAAGACCTCGGACAGCAGGGCTCATAATATTTTCAGAGGGAATGAGGTTCAAGCATCGTTTTCCACGCCACTCTTCATGCTTCTCAACTAAGCTTAAAATTTCATCAATCATACCTAACCCCTCAAGTTTAGGCAATAACTTACTTTTTGAACATTTAAGTTGTTTCTCTACTAGAATAAAATTGTGTCATAGAAGGTAAAGTTTAAAATGTTCCCAGTATTAGAAGTGTTCACAATCTTGAATTCGAAATACGAGGGAAAACATTTGATGAACCTCTCGCTCAAAAAAATTAAGCCTTTAACATCTTTACTGCTGATATTAACATCAGTCGTGATGACTTTCTCATTATTACCAGCGGTGAAGGCTCAGACAGTAATAACTTCCATAAGCCCTATTTCAGGACATGTTGGAACAAATGTTACACTAACAGCTAACATAACCACTCCAGACGGACAATACCAAATACTGTTTGATGAAAATGAGGTATTAAGCGAAAATGCGACAGGAAATAATGTAACCGTGTCATTCACTGTTCCCCACACTTTTGAAGGCGTTCATAACATAACGATAGTTGATGTGGCGGTTGGAGAGAATAACACTGCCACTTTTACAGTATTGACCTTCTACTCCATGGGACCCGTTGATCTGCCACCATCACCAGCTCAACTTCAAGAAAACGCGAGTTTGACAATTTCTGTAAACATGACGGGTGGGAAGTCAAACTACACATATCCCAAACTTAACGTTCAAACGCCATCGGGAAACCTAACATATGAGGCTTTAAAAAATATTACTACCAACATTGTGGGAGACTTTTATGACAATATAACATATCCAATTGGTTTTTCAAATGGTGCAAACACTAACTTTACTGGAGAATACAAAATACTATTCAATGAAACAATTGTAAATCAATTTTTCATAGGGCTGACAAACTCTAGCAAATACCATAGAGGCGACATAGTAAATATTAAAGCGGTTGATTACCCCCTTAACGAAAACGTCACCATCACCATAAAATTTGGAAATGAAACCATTGATTCCATACCTTTCAACGTTACAGATAGTATTGTTAATGTAAACTGGCCTGTTCCTTCAAGTGCGCTTATTGGAAATTACAATCTAAGCATTACACCAGTTCCAAGCTCCAAGCAAAACGCCAGCGACACCCAAATCTTCGAGGTTCCAGGCTTCCAAACAGACATCTTCACACGCAACCTTGCCAACAAAACTGTACCTAACATTTTTGTTAGGGCATACGATGAATCCGCGAAGATGTGTTATAATGCTACAAGCAACACGGGTGGATTGGCAAGTTTCATGCTTGAAAGAGGTAATTATAATTATACCGCGTTTTTCAAAGAGGTAAAGGTCGGCGAAATTACTAAATATAACATCACCGAAGAAACGACAGTAAATCTTACATGCCGACTGACCACCGCGAACATAAAAGTGGTAGATTCACAAGATATCAGCGTTCCATTTGTTTCAATAACCATAACCTACAATTATACTACTAATTTGAACGTGATAGAAAATAGGACCGGAACCGAGGCTGGCGAAACAAATATTACTGGAACATTACAGTTCCATTCTTTACTTCCGAACATCACGTACACAATAAATGCTTCACGTTCATATATTCCAGACTTTAGGACAGAAGTCTTCAATCAGAATAACAACACAGTTTATGATTTACCAGCAGTAGCCTACGTAGACATAATAATAATGTGTCCAACAAAGAGGTTACATGTCCAAGTTATTGATGCAAACAATCAATTCGCTGAAAACGTTACGGTGAAGGCTCAAGAATTAATGGGCGGATTAATTTACACTAATACTACATATACTGATGGAACGGCTGATTTAGACTGCACTTTCGGAAGATACACTGTCAAAGTTTACCAAGGAAACATACTTTTAAATGAAACCACTTTCTACTTGTTTGACAATAAGAATGCAACGATAAAGTGTCAACTTTTAGGTCTATATGTTTCAATTAAGGTTGTTGACTATCTTGGACAGCCAATCCCCAATGCAAATGTAACATGCCAACGGAATGGCTTACAAATTTCCAGTCTAACAGGATCTGATGGCGTAACCGCATTTAGTAATATCCTCGGCGGAAACTTACAACTGACAGTTTACTTACCTGGGGAGTCACATCAATATATAGAAACAACATCCTACGTCGACCATAATTCAACAATCGAAATTAAAATAGAGAGATATGTGATGCTAGCGGGCTTTCTTGTTGAAACAGGTCAGTTTACAACAGCAATGATAATTGTGGTAGCCATAATCTTAATTCTTTCAATAGAAATTTACAGAAGGAAACGTCTTAAGCCACAGAAAAGCGTAAGCTAGAGCTGGAATAAGGAGTTTGAGAGAAAAAACTTTATATCAACTCTTATTAGTATATTATTTTGTTAGAGAGAATAGGTGCATAGTAAAAGTTTTGTTAGTAAAATAATCAAAGGTTGTGCATGTATTGGCTCAAGTGAAAACTTGTTCTCCCACATGTAAATTCTTCAAATGTGCGAAAAACGCTGCTGTCTACCGTCGAGATGGCGTATGGTGTAGATGGACCGAAGAAATGTGCGGTGTTGCAAACTGTACATATGCCATGTGCGTAAAAAGACGATTGCTGCCAAGGGGAATATGCGGAGAAACCGTTAAAAGGAAAACAACCGAAAAAAAGCCAGAAGAGGTTATTGGTCCAACAATAAAGCTTCGTGGAAGGGCTCTCCGCAAAATAGGAGAAAAAGAAATCTTCTAATCCATCATTAAAGTCTCAACAATCCAATCGAGATTAACTTTCCATGGACTGAGTAGTTTACTATTTAATTTTGTTCTATTCGGCTGGGACACGCTTAACGACTGGTGGTCTTATTTTTTTCAAAACTCGGTAGCCGCAGACTATACATTTTATTTCTCCGCCACGAAGTTCCAATTCGTCAGAGGGAACCTTTGCTCCACATCTTACACATTCATAAACAATTCCAGTGGTTTCCTTCTCCATACTGACTTCCTCTTCCTACAAAGGAAGTCCATTTTGCTTTTAAATGTTTCCAAACGTTGTATATTTCATGTGGAAGGATAGGATTGAAGAGGCGGTTAAGAAAAATTCTTTCTGAGTTTCTTCCACAGGAAAAGTTAATCTACGTTTACAATTCCTATGATATTGTGGGCGACATAGCGATTATACGCTTAACTGAAATATCCAAGAAGTACGACCAGATTATTGCGGAGGCAATTATGAACGTTCATAAGAATGTTAAGACAGTGCTGGTTCAGACAAGTCCTATCCATGGAGATTTAAGACTTCGAAAACTAGAATACGTTGCTGGTGAAAACAAAACCACCACGGTTCATAAGGAATCTGGATGTCTATTCTCCGTTGATGTTGGGAAATGTTATTTTTCACCCAGACTTTTTTACGAACGAATGCGTGTTGCAAAGCAAGTAACGAAAGGAGAGGTTGTTGTAAATATGTTTGCTGGGGTGTGTTGTTTCTCTATAATTATGGCAATACGCTCAGAAGTTGAAAAAATATATTCAATTGATGTGAACCCAGTAGCCATAAAATACATGCAGGAAAACATGAGGCTAAACAGAGTTTACGGAAAAGTCATTCCCATAGAAGGAGATGCAAAAGAAGTCATCGACAAAAGACTGCGTCACGTAGCGGACAGAATTCTTATGCCTTTGCCTGAAAAAGCCTTCACGTACCTGCCTTATGCCTTGCTAGCCCTTAAAAAAACTGGGGGATGGATACATTACTATGATTTTGAACATGCCAGAAAAAACGAAAATCCCCTTGAGAAGGTTAGGCTGAAGGTGGTTGAAAAGCTTGAAAGTTTAGGTGTAGCCTTTAAGATTCCTTTTGGTCGTGTCGTTAGAACGACCGGTCCAAACTGGTATCAAGTAGTTTTAGACATTGCTGTTAAGCGGTAGTTTGGCAAATTTAATAAATGCTCACTTGATACTTGTTGTAAGGGAGTATGCTGAAATGAAAAGGAAACTGATGGAAATACTTGCTTGTCCAATAGATAAACATCACCCGCTTGAATTGCTCGTTTTCGAGGAGAAGGAGGAAATAGTGGAAGGCTTAATCATCTGTCCAAGATGTTTGAGATGGTATCCGATACGTGATGAGATTCCAGAGATGCTGCCAGACGAACTGCGAAAGGAAAATGAGGATTTACCGTTTTTAAAAAAGTGGAAGGAAAAAGTTCCAGAAAAAATTCTGTTAGAGGGTAGACCCTTCAATCTTAAAAGCGAAATGCAAAAGAAATTTTGATTTTTCTCACCTTAACTTTATTACTCTGCCTTTCGCTGAAGATTTTAATGCTGCCTCAGCTATTTGAAGCGCTTTTAAACCGTCCATTCCAGTTATTAACGGTTTTTCCCTTTTCAAAACACAATTTGCAAAATGTCGAAGCTCAAGTTTTAAAGGTTCCTGCCAAGGATATCTTGGTTGCACAGTTTCCTTTGCATCCTCAATCATTAATTCTTGCGTGATATAATCAAGTTTCATTATAGCCTCGCTTCCAGTAACCACTAACATCCGCGTCTTGTAGGGTGTCAACCAGTTGGATTCAATAAAACCACTTCTTCCGCCTTCAAAAGTGAGCATTATTTGAGCATAATCCTCAAATTTTCTATGCTTCATGCTTCCGATTTTCGCATAAACAGCAACAGGATCTTCACCGAAGAGATACCTCATTAGATCTATGTCGTGAATTGCCAAGTCCTTAACTACTCCTACGTCACCTATTCTTTCCGGCCATTGGGAAACTCTTTTTGCTGTGGCACACACAAGTTCACCGATTATTTTGTTTTCGATTGCTTTTTTGATGTGTCGTACTCCTGGAATGAACCGCATTAGAAAGCCTACTGTAAGGTGTGATCCCTCTTTTTCTGCCGTTTCTAGCAGTTTTTCTGCTTGTTTTACATTTGTTGCCATGGGTTTTTCAACTAGGACATGTTTTCCTGCTTTCAAGGCTTTCAGTGCTTCTTTTGCAAGGTTTGTGGACCATGTACAGATGCTCACTGCTTCTATGTCTTTTCTTTTCAGCATTTTTCCAGCGTTCGTATAGGGTTTTGCACTGAATTGCTTAGCCGCGGCTTTGGCTCTTTCAGCGTCTACGTCGCAAACCGCCATAAGTTCTGTTTCCTCTAACTCTTTGAAGATTCTTGCGTGGTTCCTTCCCCAGAAACCAGTCCCAATAACCGCAGTGCCTAATTGTTTCATTTTTTCCAAACTCCTCTTCCTAATCCACGATATATGAAACCTTCCATTTCAACTTTTTCCGGCTCGATGACACCCTCAAAATCAACAATTGCCGCCGGCATTTTCGCCATAATCCTCAGTTTTTTTAGGTTTAAACGTTTAAACCTGTTATGACCAGTGAGTATTACTATACAGTCTACACTTTCCATAGCATCTGTCAGAGTTTTCTTTGAAGGATATCCCAAGTCAGCTAGCTCGTTACTCCGTAAGTATGGGTCATAAACGCTAATTTTGGCACCCTTAATCTCCAACATTTTAGCAAGCCTCTTCGTTGAATCTTTTGGGGCATCCTTCACGTTTGGTGTTTGTGAAACCCCTAGCAGAGAAATTTTTGCCCTTCTCAGGGTTTTTCCGCAGCTTCTTAACGCTTCTCTAATCAAGCTAACCGCATGTTTTAAAATCTCTTCGTTTACTTCTCTGGCAACTGTGGGAATTCGAAGTTTTACATTTAGGTTTTCAGCCTCTTCCAATAGGAGATAGGGCTCTCCGTGAACATTTCTGCAAGTTAGCGTTGGCAAGGCAAGTGCATTGTATACGCTTGTTCCTGCAAGCCTTTGAGCTTTAACGTAGTCTATGCCTGCTTTCTCACAAAAAAGAGCAAATTCGTTAGTCAGAGCGACATTAGCGTAATGCTGTACAGATTCAAACAGCGTTACCGCTTCTACCGTCTTTACATCTTCAGTTCTTATAACACCATTTTTCGCTATGACTTCTAAAATGGTTGAAGTCACATTTAGGCTGTTTTTGTCTGTAGTTGCAACAATCCGCTTATAACCAGCTAATTTTTCCAATGTTCGTTCATCCAAAACCCGAATTGGACTATAGGCCAAGCCAAAATCAACCCCCCTCTTGAATCCGGAAGTGCTTTCCAGAATTTCCCTGATTAAACCATCTGTTGTACCTGGTCCAACAACACTCGTAACAATAACTAGTGCGCCCCGGCGGAAACTTGAGCCCACCCGTTTGCATACATTTTCTATGCTTGAGTAGCTAACCTTTTTCCTTTCATCGATTTCCGCAGGAGTAGTAACCACTGTAATATCGCTTTGCGCGACAGCCGCTTTAACATCATTCGTAGCTTTTAGGCATCCACCTTTCACATGCTTTTTTAGTACAGGCTCTATTTCGCGTTTTAGAAAGGGTGCTTTTCCCCTTGCAATATTGTTTACTAAAGCTCGATTCGTGTCAACGCATATGACTTGGAATCCCGCTTCGGCAAAGAGACAAGCGTGAAGAATGCCGATTTTTTCGCAACCTATAATGCTAATCGTATATCCTCTACGCTTTTCAATGCTGTCGATGTCTTCTGGTTTTATATGCATTATCGATGTAGACATTTAGTATTCTCCATGACCTGAGAAACTGATTCAACTCTTTAAACTATCAATTATTTTTTTAAGTTTTAAACTGTATTCTCGGACAAGCTTCAAGGCTTTTTCTTCGGTTTTAGCTTCCGCATATAGTCTATAAATGGGCTCTGTTCCACTCGGTCGTATTAGGATGGCGCTTTTATCCTCAAACCATATTTTAACTCCATCGATTGTGCTTATGTTTAATCTGCTTAATTGTTCAGTTAGCTTTTCTAGGACTTTCTCTTTAAGCTCGTTTGGGCATTCAATTTTGCCTTTTTCAATGAAGTATTTTGGTAGTTCCCCTAGCAGTTTTGAAAGTTTTTCACCAGTTTTAGCCATAATGTCTAAGATTAATGCTGTTGCCATTGCTCCATCTCTAACCGATTGGTGGAGTCCATAAAAGATTCCACCGTTTTCTTCTCCACCAAGTTTTGCATTTAGCTTTTTCATGGTTTGGGAGACTGTTATGCTTCCAACTTTGGTCCATACGATTTCTCCGCCATAGGTATCTGCTATGTCCTTAACTAGCGTTGAGGAACTTACCGGCGTAACTATTTTTTCGCTTGGGTTATCCTTTAGAAAGTGTTTTTCAAGTAGGGCGAAGGTTTTGTCTCCCCAGTGGATTTCTCCCTGTTCGTCGACAAAGATTGAGCGGTCAGCATCACCGTCATATGCTACGCCCAAATCTGCATCCACAGCTTTAACGGTTAAAGCTAAATCCTCAAGGTTTTCCGGGCGGGGTTCTGGGGTTCTTCCAGGAAATGTTCCGTCAATGTTTGCATTTATGGTTGTAACTTTACATCCCAATTCTCGAAGCAAGCGTGGTGCGGCCAGGCTGCCTACACTGTTTGCAGCATCAACCGCGACGTGGTAATGTTTTTTCGCTATTTCAGCATTATCCACATGCCTTTTTATCGCTTCTACATAATCATCAATAACTCCAGGAAGGTTACGTGTTACTCCTATATTGTTCCATTCCGCATAGCGTACCTTCTCATCGAAGAATATGGTTTCAATCTCGATTTCCTGTTCACGTGAAAGCTCTATTCCATCACTCCACACAACTTTTATTCCATTATACTCTGGTGGGTTATGTGACGCAGTTATTATCACCGCACCGTCTGTTTCGTGATTTTTCACCGCGTATTGTAATGCTGGTGTGGGCACCATCCCTGCGAAAAGTACGTTGCATCTCGTCGCGTTTAAACCAGCAATAACAGCCCTTGCAAGCATGGGGCTGCTTGTTCTAGCATCATATCCAACTATAAGATTTCCATGTTGAAAGAATGTTCCTATCGCGCTTCCAATCTTAATCGCTATTTCTGGGGTTAATTCTTTGTTGACAACCCCGCGGATTCCATTTGTCCCAAACAACCGTCTTGAGCCTAACATGCCGTCATTATTCCCCTTCTAAACAATGCATTTGGGTGTTAATACGCTTTCAGAAATCTCTTTGGCTGGACAAATTGAGACTCCTTTGGTAAGTGACACATTACTTTTTATTTTGACATGGTCGCCGAGTACACATCCCTTACCAATTTTGACTCGTTTTCCAATAACCACATTTTCACCAATTATCGCTCCGTTTATTGAGGAAAAATCGGATATTATTGTTCTGGGGAAAATCACCGAGTTTTGTATGCGAACATTTTTTCCAGCAGTAACGTTTTGTCCCAAAACTGCATAGGGTCCTATGACTGATTTTTCTCCTATAGAAACTCTTTCGTCAAAGGCTACGGGTTTCTTAACTGTTGCTTCTCCAATTTTGTATTTAAATTGGTTGGCAAAAAAATCTAGCAGAATTTTGTTTATCTTTAAGTAATCTTCTAGTTTGCCTATATCCCTCCATAAGCCATCAAAAACATGCCCGTAAAGCTTACCCTCTTCCACAAGTTTTGGAAAGACTTCGCGTTCAAGAGAGACTGTTCGTCCTTTCGGGATATAATCAAAAATTTTCGGGCTGAGAACGTAAACACCTGCATTTATCAAATTAGTTGGAGCGGCTTCCCGTGACGGCTTCTCAACGAATCTTTTTATGCGGTTTTGCTTTGTTAGTTCCGCAACTCCATATCTGCTTGGGTCTTCCACTCTGTGAAGGGCTATTGTCGCCGTGGCATTTTTCTCTTCATGCATATTCAAAAGTTCTGTGTAATTTACATCGGCGAATATGTCGCCATTTAAGACTAGAAAAGGAGCGTCATATCCAATAAGTTTTTCAGCCCTTTTTATCGGGCCACCTGTCCCCAGCGGCTTTTTCAACGGGTCTCGCGAATAAGTAATGTTCACCCCACATTTTGGAATTCTGTACCGTTTTAGAAAGACCTCGCTTTGATAGTTAACGGCTAATATGGCTTCTTTAATCTTGTTCCTAGCGAGTCTTTCAAGGGTCCACTGGAGTAAGGGTTTGTTAACTATTGGGAAGAGAATTTTTGGTCTTGTGCAGCTCAAGGGTCTTAACCTTGTGCCGAAGCCCCCTGCAAGAATCAATGCTTTCAAAGGTTTTCACCGTCTTAAACTGCAAGCTTATATTCGATGGGTTTGTAATAAAACGATTTCGTGAAAGGTGAAAATATTGAAGGTCATGCTTCATGAAATGAGCTGGGCTGAAGCTAAAGAATATTTCACGAAAAATGACATTGCGATTCTCCCGGTAGGCTCAAATGAGCAGCACGGACCGCAAAATCCGCTTGGAACAGACCATTTGATAGCTAAGGCTATAGCCGAAGAAACAGCCAAACGCACCGGAGTAGTTTGCCTACAAGTGGTTCCCTTCGGCGTGAGTTCCCATCATAAACAGTTTTGGGGAACCATCTACATATCCTAGAACATTCCAAAATTATGTGAAAGAAATATGCTTAGCGCTTAGCTATTATGGCGTCAGAAAGATTGTGATAGTTAACGGACACGGCGGCAACCTACCTGCTCTCATGCAAATGGCTAGAGAACTTAGAGACAAAGGGATTTTCGTTTCCATCTTTCAATGGTGGTCAGCCGCAAGCAAGTTTTTGCCAGACCTTTTCAAACCAGAAGAAAGACGACATGCTACTGCTGAGGAAACATCGGTGAATTTGGCTTTACACCCGCAAATTGTGAATATGGATATGGCTGTAGATGAAGAACCCCACAAACATGCTGCACAAGCAGAAGGCATGACACTTCCACTGGACACTGTGGACTACACGAGTTCCGGAGTGTTCGGTAAATCGACAACTGCTTCAGCGGAGAAAGGCAAAAAAGTTTTTGAAGTTGTTGTAAACGAACTGGTTGAGCATGTAAAACTGCTTAAGGGAACGAAAATTGAGGATTTGATGCAGAAACCCAGGGTCTAGCAAAGCGTTTATTCCCATTCAATCGGTGCTGGAGGCTTATGCGTTATATCGTAGACGACTCGTGTAACCTCTGGTATTTCATTAGTTATTCTTGTTGAGATTCTTTCCAACACCCTATATGGCATCTTTGCAAAACTCGCAGTCATTGCTTCATGGCTTTCCACAACTCTAACAGCAACAACATAGCCATAAGCTCTAGCATCACCTTTAACACCAGTGGCTTTAATGTCTGTTAAAATAGCGAAGTACTATCACAAATTCTCTTCTAACCCACTCTTTTCAATCTCTTCCCTAACGATTTTGTCCGCCTTCTTCACGATTTCACCCTTCTCTTTCGTTAATTCACCCATAATCCTGACTGCTAGTCTTGGACCTGGAAATGGTTGTCTAAAAACTATTTCATTCGGCAATCCCAGTATTTTGGCAACTTCTCTAACCTCATCTTTATACAAGTCACGGAGCGGTTCCACAATTTTTTAAACTTGATTTGCGTTGGTAAACCAGCCACTTTGCGTTGATAACCATAAAAGAAGACTTCCGCATAACTTGACAAGATCCATTAATCCCGCTACCTTTTTACTTGTCTGGTCAAGAAGGATTTTCCTTAAAAATCAAGGCAAGATTTAATTTCAACCGTAAATTTAGAAATAAAGGGGCAAACTCTAAGCGGGGGTTGCCAAGCATGGCCAAAGGCGCAGCCCTGAGGTGAGATGGAATGCTTAAGATGAAAGAATTGGCTATGGAAAACGAAGACATAGCATACGCTTTAGTAGGGCAAGCGATACTTGATGAAGCAAAGATAGGTCCAGACATGATCAGGATATCTTATTACTCAGAGGGAGAAGCAAGATATCTATGGGAAGTGGGAAGACGCTGGAACCTAGTAAATGATTTAAGAACAGAGAAAGCTCACGGCGCAAAAAGATGGGTGTTTACAATTAAAGCGAGTGCCCGACGAAGACTATATGAAGCCATAGGTCCTTTACCTAATTCCGCCAAAGACAGGGCTTTCAAACATCTAGTTGCTAGAGACCCTAAAGGCGGAAATTGGAAATATAGCAGAGGCGAAGCCAAAAAAGCGATACTGAATACGTTAAGGATGCCGAGAACGGTGCGAGAGATATGTGAACATGCTAACCTTAGCAGTAGCAGTGTCAGGAAACATTTAAGGGGTTTAGAGAAAGAAGGAAAAGTTAGAAAAGTTGGTAAGAATGTTAGTGCAATAAAAAAGAATTATAGGCTTGCTGAATTATGATTGGCAAGCGAGAGTTAAGTATTCCATCTCGCAGAGCGGCTGTCCCGTAGGGGTTCGTGGGTTCAAATCCCACCCCCCGCACTCCAATTTCAGGATGAATCTGAGCTTGTTTCAGCTAAAGAAACCCAATTTGGGATGCTGTGGTTGGGGGTTAAAATTTGAATACATGTTTACCGGTAAAGATGTGCGCTAACAATATTGTCGCTGCAAATATGGTGGATTGTTTTTGTTGCAATGGTCGCAGCAGGGCTAGCAACCTTGAATATCTAATTCTGCTAGGTTTGGTTTTGATGGTCATCGCTGCAATATTGACTTATACAATGCGACATAGAAGGACACAATACTTGATTTCGAAGGAAGCACGATGAGCCACAATAGGTTTATTTTGAAGGATATTATTGACAATTGAAAGGTGAGGTAACAGAACATGAGTAGAGAACAGAATCCCCGTAGAAAAGCCAAGGAGAGCGCTCGCCGTGCCAAAGCGAGGGGACATCAGACGAGAAGATCTCGAGGGGGAAAGAAACAGAAGAGAAGGTAAAAACGCAATTAATATTACATACATACAGATAATATCACATACATACAGATGGCTCATGAACAAGGTGAATTTTATGCCCAGAAAGTACTATGAGCGTGGAGAAGATTGGTTAATCACCTGTCCTGTATGCCGTGGTACAGGTACGACGGGTGAAGGGGTTTCGAGAAAACGGTGCCCAAAATGTGATGGAGCAGGAAAACTGAGACGCTAGCAAAGGCAATAATTGGAAGTTCTGGTTTCAGCTTGTTAGTCACTTCATTGTGAGGCTCAATCGCCTAAGGCTAAATGCTCTGTTTTCATATGATTCAGTCAATGAAAAGGAGAACATCAGATAGAAGGAAGACTTTCTTCATAGCTCACAATTAAGGAAACTTGAGTCATAAAACTTTCCAATGTGTTGCAGTCCCCACGAATACAGACCATGAAATCACAAGCGCGCGCGTGAACGCAAAAGTTATATTACCCTTTCTATTTTGAACCCTTCGATAATAGAGTTGGGAGTATGATTAAAGTTGGCTGAGTCCAATCCTTCTGCGATCCCTGTTCTTGTATTGAAGGAAGGGTCTGGTCGTTCACGAGGAAGAGACGCGCAACACGCGAATATTATGGCGGCCCAAATTGTAGCTGAGGTTATTAGGAGCGCGTTGGGTCCCAAAGGTATGGACAAGATGCTTGTCGATAGCTTAGGCGATGTCACTATAACCAGCGATGGACGAACGATCCTTGACAAGATGGATGTTCAGCAGCCAGCAGCCAAGATGATGGTTGAAGTAGCTAAGACTCAAGACGCGGAAGTGGGGGATGGGACCACCACGGTGGTCATAGTGGCCGGCGAACTCTTAGGGAAGGCTGAAGACCTAATGAGCAAGGGCATTCATCCAATCGTAATCATCGAGGGATACAGTAAAGCAGCAAGCAAAGCTCTTGAAACCCTTGAAAAGATTGCGATTCCAGTCAAGCCTACAGGAAAGGAATTCTTGAAGAAGGTTGCTGCAACATCTATGGCCAGTAAGCTGGTGTCTGAGAACAAGGAGCAACTTGCCGAGATAGCTGTTGAAGCCGTTTTAAACGTGGCCCAAAAAGTTGGAGACGACTACGTGGTAGACTTAGACGATATTATGGTGGAAAAAAAGCCCGGTGAATCTGTAACTGAAACCAAACTCGTTGAAGGTTTAGTTCTGGATAAAGAAGTTGTGCATTCAGGCATGCCTAAACGGGTCGAGAAGGCAAAGATAGCATTGTTAGGAAGTGCGCTTGAAGTTAAAAAAACCGAGTTCGATGCTAAAATCAACATTGAAAGTCCGGAACAGATGGAATCTTTCCTACGCGAAGAGGAGAATATGCTCAAAGCAATGGTTGAAAAGATAGTTACCGCAGGAGCCAATGTCGTTATCTGCCAGAAAGGCATAGACGACATGACACAACACTTCTTGGCTAGGAAAGGAATCTTGGCCGTGCAACGAGCTAAGGAGTCGGATATGAAGAAACTGGGAAAGGCAACCAGTGGAAAGATTGTCACTAACCTAGAAGGACTCACAAAAAGCGACTTGGGTTATGCAGAACTTGTTGAGGAACGAAAGATCGGCAACGACAAGATGATCTTCATCGAAGGATGCAAGAACCCACGCTCAGTGGCTATTCTAATACGAGGCGGAACAGAACGCTTCCTTGATGAAGCTGAACGATCAGTTCACGATGCACTATGCGTGGTCCGTGATGTGGTACAAGAGCCTAAGATCCTTGCTGGAGGCGGATCTCCAGAGATGGAAATCGCCAGAACGCTAAGAGGCTATGCTGGATCTCTGCCAGGTAGAGAGCAACTCGCGGTTCAGAGCTTCGCCGAGGCCGTAGAGAGTGTGCCATTGACGTTAGGTGAAAATGCAGGTCTTGACCCTATAGACATTCTGACGGAGCTTAGAGCCCGTCATGAAAAGGGCGAAAAATGGGCAGGCGTCGATGTCTTCGCAGGAAAAATAAAAGACATGTGGAAACTAGGAGTCTACGAACCCCTCGCCGTTAAGAAACAGATAATCAAGTCTGCCACTGAAGCTGCCACAATGTTACTGAGGATCGATGATGTCATCGCTGCTGGAAAGATGAAGGCTCCGCCAATGCCTCCAGGAGGACCAGGCGGCGGTTACGGCGGTATGCCTCCGGAATACTAAGCGCGCTCAGCGCAGTGTCCCTTCACTGGGCAACAACAGCCAAGACCAGCGCTAAATATGTAGCGCACGAGTTGCTTTTCAAATTTTCACTTTACTCATGGCTCAGTCCCTCTTCATACGATGCTTGTAGGCTAAAACTACAACTATGACTACAACTCCAATAACCCAAATAGGCGCAATTCGAAAACTCAGGAAAGCAAGTATAACGCGCGCTGCCGGTTTGGCTTTGGCTATGCTTAAATTTCGTGGGCGCATTATCAATATTAAGCCTTCCTAGGTAGTGGTCTGAGGTATGGACTCGATATTTGAACCGTTTCTTCTAAGCCTTATTGCAGGAATGGCCACAGGGCTCGGCGGGATAATTGTCCTCATGCTAAGAAGAGTCGGCGACAGAGTCGTGAGTTTCTCCATGGGATTTGCATCCGGCGTAATGCTCATGATCGCATTCAACAACCTCTTCCTCGAAGCTGAAAAACTCCTTGCGCATGTTGAATTGATAGTTGTGTTCTCATTAGGCGCTGTTGTGATGATCGTTTTGGACTTGAGTATACCTCACATTGAAATGGCAACTGGGAAGCTGGACAGCAAAAAAACAAAAATGCGCAGGACCGGGATACTCATAGCCATAGGTATAACACTGCACAACATACCTGAAGGATTTGTCGTTGCCGCAGGTTACATCTACATGCCACGCCTTGGTCTCGTAATCGCCATTGCCATTATGCTTCACAACATACCAGAGGGCGTCGCCACCGCCATTCCTTTCAGAAAAGCAGGAACAAAACCCTGGAAGATAGCAATTATTACTCTTCTCTCTGGCCTAGCTGAGCCTATTGCAGCCTTGCTTGGGGCTGTTGCTCTCTCTGTTGTTGGGACAAAGACTGTGATAGGTTATTCACTCGTCTTCGCGGCTGGCGTAATGACCTACATAACAGCAGATGAATTGATACCAGTAGCGCACGAGTATGGATATAAACACACCGTCTCCGTCGGTCTCTTACTCGGGATAATGTTTGCTTTGATGGTCAACGTCATACTGAGCTAAGCTACGTGCACGCTGATGATTATATGCGTGTGCATTGTGAGCATACTTTGACCATATTTTTACCGGTAAAATCGGGTGGGGGTCCCACCCCCCGCACTCTAATTTCAAGCTTATTTTGAGCTTATTTCGGCTAAAAGGGTCAATTTGGGGAGTTATGAGTGGATGTTACAGTTTGAACACAAATTTACCGGTAAAAATGCTTGACTTCCGTAGCACAAGATAGCTTCAAATTCGCTTTCAAACTTTTACACATAGGTATTTCAGAATTTGCCTACTCTTTCTCCTACCTTATAGTAGAATCCCTCTTTACCTATCCATTTAAATAATAAACCATCTTTCCAGTTGTAGCCTTCGCGAACATGAACTGCCAACACTTCACCTATAAACCACACATGGTCGCCCACTTCCACTTCTTTAACAACCTTACATTCTACACCGACTGGGCTTTCTTGGATAAGTGGAGCCTTCACTTTAACTCCTCTTACGGGAGTAAGTTTTGCCAGTTCAAATTTGTCTACTTCCCGACCTGATTTCTCTCCACAAATTCGCACAGCTTCCATAAGTTTCTCATCAACTACATTAACTACATACTCTCCGCTTTTACGAACTAACTCAAAGGAGTATCTAGAAGGCGCTATACCAACACCTACTAACGTTGGTTTTCCGGAAAAGAAAGCAAACATGCCGATGCTTATAATGTTCTTTTTTCCTTCATGCTCAACTGACACCAAATAAACAGGCCTGATAGGCAATTGTCTCAATCCGTCAAGAACAGGGACTTCCTTCTTCATCGAAACAAACTCCTAAAGGTAAAGAATTACGTTCTCATATATGAGATATTATTAGTTTTTAATTAATCTTAGCGCGCTCTGACTCGTCTTAAATTCTGTCTCTATAGCAAATAATTTCATATTACTTTAGAAAAAAGGCATTGATGGTTCAAAGTAGGTTTCTACCAAAAGCTATTTTCTAATACGTCGAATTTCAAATACAACGGGGTTGTCCGCGTCTGGGCAAGCATTGAATATTATGTTTTTATCTTCGGCCCATGGAAACTCTGCGCCATAACGCATAGCGTAAATCTTCGGAAGCAAAACCATAAGCGCACTGTAGCAGATGTCGCCTTTCACTGATCTGCCGTCAAAAACTATTTTATCGCCCACTTTATGTCCAAATGCACATTTTCCCTTCTGACTCTTCACGGTAACTTCAATAATATACGACATGCAAATCACCCTCAGGCAATTTATATTTCTACACTTATAAACCAATGGATATTAGATCGTGGAATATTGAATGTGGCCATTTAAATTAGCGCACGCAATCGTAAACACATAAAAACATTGACTTCCCTTTTATAGTTAAAAGGTGAAAAGGAAGAGAAAAGTATGGAAGTTTTCGAAGCTATAGAAAAGAGGAGAAGTATAAGAAAGTATAAACCATCAAGCATACCAAACGAACATTTAAAAAAGATTCTAGAAGCCACTCGTTTAGCACCATCAGCTGGAAACCGTCAGCCATGGCGTTTTATAGTCGTCCGAAGCTCCGAGCAAAAGAAACTTCTGGCAGAGGCTGCCCGGAACCAAATGTTTTTGGCGGATGCCGGAGTTATAATCGTGGCTTTAGCGGACGCTGAGGCTTCACCTAAATGGTTCAAACAGGACGTTATGATAGCCATGGAACACATGGTTCTGGCTTCCACCAGCTTGGGCTATGGCACTTGCTGGATAGGAGCCTTCGAAGAAGAGCAAGTCAAGCAATTACTCGAAATTCCGAAAAGAACAGCAGTTGTGGCTTTGCTTCCTATAGGAGTACCCGATGAAAAACCACAACCGAAGCCAAGAAAAGATTTCGGTGAAATCTTCTTCGATGAAAAATACGGCAAGCCTTTAACACTTTAAAACGGTATAATACTGGAAAAGAGGATGAAGCCATTAATAGAGTGTGCTCTGTCAATTGAATACGTCTTTTTAAATCCACTAAATTTAAATTTTAATTCAGCTTGATTTGTTCGCATGAAAAATGTGACTAAAATAGTAAACAAGACTTTATCATATTTCAGGAGCGGTTACAATTGCGCCGAAAGTGTACTTTTGGCAATAGCTAAAGATGCTTTGGAGATAGATAACGACCTGATACCAAAAATTGCCACTGGTTTTGGCGGCGGTATATCGAGGCAAGGATACGTTTGTGGGGCGGTGAGCGGTGCTGTCATAGGCTTCGGTTTAAAGTATGGTAGGAATAGTCCGGAAGAACTCAGGGCAAAAACATACAATCGAGTAGTAGAGTTCTACAAACAGTTTCAAAAAAGGTTTGGAAGTATTGTTTGTAAAGAACTGTGTGGATGCGACCTTTCTACTATCGAGGGCATACGGAAATTCAGAGAAGAGGATGTGCACGAAGAAAAATGCAGTAATTTTGTCAGTGTCGCCATAGAAATTTTCATGGGGTTAATCGATGAAACTAAACTCAGACAAATGAAGGTTTAATTTGCGCTATAATATCAGTTTGCTGTACCTAGAGGCTTATGAAGATTAATCTGAAGTTTTAATGCAAAAATCCTATAGGGGCTACTTCACAAACTTTGCGAGGAAATCCTGTATACACAGCTCTATTATTTAACAAATCAGAAAGTCCGTATCGATGTCGATATGCTTAAACTCATGAGGGACTGTTATAAATAACATCAAAGTATTACATTGTTAAATCGCAAGAGAACTTTGGTTTCGTATAAAATTGTTAGGCGTGTAATGCGAGCGCGTTTTATTTTCTGCTTGCAAGTATTACTATGTAGTCAGCTGTGTCGGCGCACATGTCAGCGGCGTATTCAATGAACTCAATTAAGTCATCAAATATAACCATTGAACCGCAGTTCATCTCTTCTGCGTATTTGACGAACAAAGACTTTGTTTTAAGGTAGTCTTCATCAATCTCGTGTTCAATTTTTTCAACTTTTTTAGCTCCCTTTATTGCCTCTGCTGGGTCTATCGTGATTTTTTCAATGCTACTACGTAGGGCGTGGGCACATTCTACTAGTGTGGAAGTTGCATGTACCGTGTTTTTCCATAGTTCTTTTGGGATTTGGGAGTCTGCGAGCATAGTGATACATCTTGCTGCGTCTTTTACATGGTCTGCGAGTGTGTCAAGTCTTTTCACGAGGTGCATTAAGTCTTCACGGTATTCTGCAAATAAGGCTGAGCCCTTAGATAATTCCATAAAAACTTCTGTTCGTAAGCTATCCACCTCTTTTTCTACCTTAAAGAGGTTTTCAATGTGCTGCATAGCCTCTTTTTTCTTTGATTCTGAAATTCTTTGTATTGCATGATGAAGCAAGGTCACTGTGTCAAGGGCTTTTGTTATTTGTTCCTGAGCTAGGTCTAACGCTTTCGTTCTTCGCCGCCTTTCAAACCATGCGTAACTTTTCCTTTCCATGCTTTCGTCCCTCACGTCATATTTCCATGAAATACTTAATAATACTTTGCAGAGTGCAAAATGGGAGGTTAGTGCTTTTTTCGCTCAGTTACCCAATGAGCCGTTATTCCACCTTTCTTGTCTATCACGTATTCCTTTTTAAAGAGTGGAGCTTCTCTTTTATACCTTTCAACAGCTTCTTTTAAAACTGGAAATACATTTTCTCGATGGGCACCAGCAACCAAAACATACACTAGGTCTTCACTAACGCTGAATTCGCCAACCAAATGGTGAATTTGGACATCCACTATGCCTTCTCTCCTCTCTAAATCGTTACAAATATTTGACAACATCTCATTTGCCTTCTCTTCGTACGCTTCCACTTTTAATTTCTGAACTTTTTCACCTTTCAATGTTTCTCCTCGAACTACGCCTATAAACAAGGCGATGGCTCCCGCTTTCTGAAAACTTTGTTTTTCTTTCACACTTTTTATAATGTCTAAGAGAGTGAAACTTCCTTTTTCATGAACTCTTACCTGAGCTGCCAATCTGTTCACCATATTAAAGCAACATTTCTGAAAAGGTCAGCTTAAACGTTTAGCGTTTTTGTTTCTGTCTAAACTGTTTAGTGGATTTCCAATCAATTTCCATGGTGGCAGAATCTATCACCACACCGTAATCTTTTTTGGCTGCCTCCAATGAAACAAGTTCGTCTAACACGTCGCGAAGCACAAGTTCAGGATCTCGTTCTAAAGGGTTTGCGTAGCCTCCTCCACCAGGAGTTTTTACAAGGAAGATGTCGCCTTTCTCCATTCTGATTGTGCATTTGGACTTTAGTTTTATTCTTTTTCCCTCAGGCTTTATGATGTAGTATTCACCTTTGGCTCCTGGTTTTCCGCCATACAATCCCCACGGTGATATCTTTGTTCTTTCAGCAAGCACCGATAATGTGGCTGAGGAAGCCAACAGCACCCAGCTTCTTTCCAAGCCTACTCCGCCCCTCCATTTTCCTGGGCCTCCGCTGTCCTTGCGTAGTTCATATTTAAGAAAACGTATTGGATAGATGGTTTCTATGGCTTCAATAGGTGTATTCATCGTGTTTGTCATATGGGAATGCACGGCATCCACCCCGTCAATTCCTTTTCTGCCCCCAAATCCTCCAGCTATTGTTTCATAAAAAGTCCAAGGTTTACCGTTGTCTGGGTTTATTCCGCCTACCGCAATGTTGTTCATTGTTCCTTGACATGCCGCACAAACTTTTTCTGGAAGTATCCGGGCAAAAGCCTTTAACAATACGTCTACATTCCGTTGAGAAGTTTCAACGTTGCCTCCTGCTACTGGCGCTGGCGGAGTTGTATTCATCAGTGTGCCTTCTGGCACATGGGTTTTCACTGGTCTGTAACATCCGTCATTCATTGGTATAAAGGAGTCTGTCAAACACCTTAAAACGTAGTATACTCCAGATAGGGTTACGCCTAAAACGGCGTTAACTGGACCATTTACCTGCTTGTCTGTTCCCGTATAGTCAATGAGCAGCTGGTTTTTCTTAGAAACTCCTGAAATGTTCTGATGACGGCTTTTGCTGGCTCCCTTGGAGTTGAAGGCACCTTTATGTTTAGGATTTCGCCGCTTTTCTCATTTAGTGCAACCAAATCCGTGAATGTTCCGCCAATGTCTATGCTTACTCGATATTTTACCAACTGCCAACAAACCACACAGAAGTTTCACGTTTTTAAGTATTTACGCATATCTTCTAAGGCAGCTGATGGAACTGGCAAATCCTTAATTGTAAGCAAGCCCGCTGGTGCATTAATTACTTTTGGAATTGCATTAACAACCATTGCGACAGTGCCTATATCGCCGTGCACACATGGCTGAATCATCTGCTTAACACTTGGGACACCTTCAATCGTTACAGCGTCATATTCTTCCTCTGCGCCAATGTAAGCTTGAAAATCTAAAACGATAGCCTCTTTATTCTTCAAAATTCCTTTGGCTCTCTGCCTTAAACCCGCAACTTCTCCAGCTCTAACTTTTATGCTTGCGCTTTCAAGTGGTTTTTTTGCAACTACTGGCTCAGGATGTTCGGCTGTTATTTTGTCAAGTTTCCAAGCCAAGGCATCGGCAATCATCGCGATAGACTGTTCAAGTCCCACATGCCCAGTAATTTGTTTATTCTCAATTTTTCGTTGGAATTCTTCAACTGTTAAACCTGCGCCTATCTTTTTTTGAAAGGGTAATCGCCTTGTGGCAGCATCCATAACTCTAACCACCTCAATTTTCTCTATTTTTTGGCAAACAGCAGTAAGCGTTATCACAAGCGTGTCCATTAGGAAACCAGGGTTTATGCCTGTACCTAAGACTGTTGCGTTGTTTTGCTTTGCTAATGCGTCGAGTTTCTTTGCGAGTTTTGGTTCGGTGACGTGTGGGTATGCCAGTTCTTCGCATGTAGATACAACATTTACACCATGTTTTACAATGGAGACTATTTGTGGGAATGTATCTTTAATGAATGGTGAGGTTGCATGGACGGCAACGTCTGCTTTTACTTTTGAAAGCACAGAATCTACATCGTTTGAAACTCTTATTCCGAGTTTTCTTTCCAAGCCTAAAACTTTACCTAAATCTTTGCCGACTTTATTTTTAGCGATATCAACCGCGCCTACAATTTCTATGCCTTTCTTTTCTAGTAAGAATTTGGCTATAAGGCTGCCTATGGCTCCAATACCATACAGAATTACACGTATCTTGCCCATTTCCACGCCTCTGCAATAGGTTTAACAGTGAATCCACATAAATTTTACATTTTAGCTTTTCTAATTCTAGAAAAGAAGACCATTACTGGATTAAAGAAGTTTATGATTTCTGCTGTTAAATATGTCTAGAGCGCGGGAAAGCGCTTCTGCTCTATATTCGGGAAGCAGAATCAAGGCTTTTCTATCAGTCAGTTACTATTCCCGCTTCCTTAAGCATCTTCTCACATCTCGTTACATGCTCTAGCATCAGTTTTTCGCGCGTTCAACTAACATCTCAGCGGAAGAACGCAACAGAATAGAGGCGAAGCTGGAAGCTTGGCTTTGAGTTAACAGATACAATGTTGTAAAACTTTACAAACGTAAACCTTTATATCTGGGAGAAATTTCCTATTCATAAAAGAAAAAATCTCCTGGAGCGAGAGAAAAACGCAAGTAGCTAGTAAGGTTTTGCCGAGTCAAAAGGTGAAAGTCTCTCGAGGAGAGATTCATGTTATTAAAGAAAGATGTAAAGAATGTCGCCTATGCATTGATTTCTGTCCTACAGAAGTGCTCCACGAGTCTGATGAGATAAACGAAAAAGGCTATCACCCACCAGAGCTTGTAGAAGAACCAGAGAAAGGAAAAATCTGTGTTGCCTGCGGTTTCTGTCAAGTGATCTGTCCGGAATACGCAATTTGGGTTGAAGAGAAGAAAGAAGAACCTTTACAGGGGGAGGCATGTGGGAAAGACTGTTTTAACAGGTAAACATTTCTGGTACGGCGACATTGCTATAGCAGAAGGCGCGATAGCTGCTGGCTGCCGGTTTTTCGGGGCCTACCCCATAACCCCGGCGAGTGAAATAGCTGAACATATTTCTAGAAGATTTCCAGAAATAGGCGGAGTATTCGTCCAATTCGAGGATGAACTCGCAGCTATGGCAGCAATCCTAGGGGCTTCTTGGGCTGGAGTTAAATCGATGACTGCAACATCTGGACCGGGCTTCAGCCTAATGCAGGAGAATATTGGCTTGGGAATCATGATGGAAGTCCCTACAGTTATAGTTGACGTCCAGCGGGGAGGGCCAAGCACCGGTCTTCCCACGCTTACAGCTCAGGGGGACGTTATGCAAGCAAGGTGGGGAAGCCATGGACATTACGAAATAATTGCACTTTCACCAGACTCGCCACAGGAAGCTTTTGACCTTACGATACGCTGTTTTAATCTTGCAGAGAAATACCGAGTTCCCGTGATTCTGCTCACAAGTGAAACTGTTGGGCATAGTGCGGGGAAAGTGGTTGTTCCTCCTGAGGACGAAATAGAGCTTGTTTATAGGAAGAAGCCTAAGGTTCCGCCAGAAGAGTACCTTCCATACGAGCCTGACAAGGATTTGATTCCTCCCATGGCTTGTGCAGGTGAAGGATACGCCATCTGCACAACCGGCCTTACCCACGATGAAAGGGGCTATCCAGACACAACCGCTGAAGCACAAGAAAGGTTGGTTAGACGTCTAAACGACAAAATTCGAAGGCACCTGAAGGGTATTGTGGATGTAGAGGAGGAAAATATGGAAGACGCCGAGGTTGCGGTTGTTTCTTACGGGCAAGTTTCTCGCCCAGCAAAAAGAGCGGTTGAAATGGCAAGGGAGGATGGAATCAAAGCGGGAACAATCCGACTCATCACTGTTTGGCCCTTTGCAGAACACATTATACAAAAGTGGGCGGAACAAGTCGAATGCTTTATCGTCCCGGAGTTGAACTACGGGCAAATATATTTGCAGGTGAAGAGAGAAGCGGCAGGAAAGGCAAAAACCATCCTAATTCCAAGGATGGGAGGCGAGTTAATCACACCCGCAGAAATTTACCGAGGAATTAAGAAGGTGAGCAAAAAGTGATCGGGCAGACAACAGCAGAAGAACTGCATCCTATGGATAAATGGCTTAGATCCGGGCGGATGCCACATATTTGGTGTCCTGGATGCGGCATAGGCGCCACATTGCACACCTGGGTCAGAGCACTTAATAAAGTTGGAATAGACAGGGACAAAGTGGTTTACGTATCGGGAATAGGTTGCTGTGGTCGAGGATCCGGATACCTGAACGTGGACGGTTTCCACACAACACATGGCAGAGCCATTCCATTTGCAGTCGGACTTAAACTTGCCAAGCCAGAACTATGCGTATGCGTCATATCCGGGGATGGAGACCTCTTCTCCATAGGAGGCAACCACTTCATCCACGCGTGCAGAAGGAATGATGATCTACTCGTCATATGCACTAACAATTTTATCTATGGCATGACGGGAGGTCAGCTTGCAGCTACTACACCTTCCGGGAGCTACTCTACTACTTCCCCCTACGGGAATATCGAGCACCCCTTCAACACCCCTCATCTAGCGGATGCGGCTGGAGCCGTTTATGTCGCTAGGTGGACAAGTGTTCACGTAAGGCGCCTAGAGAAGTCCATAGTTGAAGCTCTGAAAATGAAGGGATTTCGATACATCGAAGTTTTGTCGCCATGCCCAGTAAATTACGGAAGACGGAACAAATTTCCCAAAGTAGATGATATGGCGGAATGGTTTAAGCAGTCCTCAATTATTAGAAACGGGGCAGACACCAGCGAAGTTCAAATCGAAATGGGAAAGCCTCTGATTCTTGGAAACTTTGTCAAGCGATTGGAGAAGCCATCATATCATGAAGCAATGAAAAAACTGGAAGAAAAGGTAAGGGGCGCAGTGGCGGTGAAAAAATGAGACAAGAAACAAGAAGGGAGATTATGTTTACGGGATTTGGAGGTCAAGGGATTGTAACAGCTGCCTACATCACCGGTCAAGCTGCTGCTATCTACGATGACAAAGAGGCCACTTTAACGCAGATTTATGGACCCGAGGCTAGAGGATCAGCTTGTTACAGCGGCGTGGTAGTCTCCGATGAAGAAATAAGCTATCCTTACCCCCTTAACCCTGAAATTATGGTGATCATGAGTCAAGACGCATACGAAACGTTTCTGTCCCGACTCCGAGAAGGGGGAATACTGGTTATTGACAGTTCTCTTGTCAAGCCTGATGAGCGGGCGGCCAAATATCGGCTCTACGAGGTGCCAGCTACTGAAATAGCAGAAGAAATGGGCGCCAGAATATTTGCAAATGTGGTTATGCTTGGCTTTGTGGGGAGAATCTGGGATGCGGTGAGCGTTGAGGGAATGCGGGAGTCTGTTAAATCAAGGGTTCCAAAGAAGCATTTAGACTTGAATCTACGAGCGTTTGAAAAAGGCGTTGAGCTGGCAGAAAAAGCCTTGCAAAAGGAGGTTAAAGAGGCTGGCTCTGAGTGAAGATGGGGAGATGCTGAATCCCTCTCTAACTACCCGTAAAGAAAGGATAGGTGTATTCGTCTGCCACTGTGGTCGAAACATCGCCGCAACAGTAGACACTGAGAAAGTGGTCGAGGAAATCTTAAAACACCCTGCAGTAGCGCATGCAGAGGACTACGAGTACGTATGTAGCAGTCCCGGTCAAGGACTCATAGAAAAGGCTGTTAAAGAAAAACGGTTAACCGGGGTTGTTGTAGCAGCTTGTTCTCCTTCACTGCACGAAAACACCTTCAGAGAGACCGCGGAACGTGCTGGTCTTAATCGTTATAAGTGTGAGATAGCAAATATTCGGGAGCAATGCAGCTGGGTTCACGAGGACGTAGAAAACGCTACAGAAAAGGCCATAAAACTGGCTAAGAGCGCTGTTGAAAAGGTTGCTCGGAATGAGCAGTTAGAACCTATCAAAGTTGGTCTTTATAAGAAGGCATTGGTGATTGGCGGTGGAATTGCCGGGATACGCGCTGCTCTAGACATTGCAGACGCGGGCTTTCCAGTTGTTTTAGTGGAGAAGAACCCCACCATTGGAGGGCACATGGCGCAACTAGCAGAAACATTCCCTACGCTTGACTGCGCTAGCTGCATTTTAACTCCTCTGATGAGCGCGGTTGTCCACCACCCAAACATCAAACTACTTACCTTGTCCGAGATCATAGACGTTAAAGGATACATAGGCAACTTTCATGTACGCATCAAGAAAAATCCCAGATATGTAGACCCAGATAAATGCAACCTCTGCAACAATTGCGTAGACGTCTGTCCCGTCGCTGTCCCTTCCGAGTTCGATGAGGGGCTAAGCCTTAGAAAAGCCATTTACATTCCGTTTCCTCAAGCAGTACCTTCCTCGTACGTAATTGACCTAGATGCCTGTCTTGGGATGAATCCAATAATCTGCGGTAAATGTGCAGACCCGGATATTTGCGGACCAGAAGCTGTCAACTTTGACGATCAAGAGGAAATAATTGAAGAAGACGTCGGGGTTATAATAGTCGCGGCTGGGTACGAACTTTACAACCCGAAGAACATTGGGGAGTATGGGGCGGATAAGTACCCAGATGTCATAACCTCTCTGCAGTTTGAGCGCTTACTGTCCCCCAATGGACCCACAGCAGGAATACCTAAGAGGTCAAGCGACGAGAAAATCCCGAAGAAGATAGCTTTCATCCATTGCGTTGGATCTAGAGACGAAAGACACCAGCCCCATTGCAGTCATATCTGCTGTACTTACTCTGCGAAACATGCCCTTCTATTTAAAGAACTTGTGCCAGACGCAGAGGTTTATTCCTTCTACATAGACATTAGAGCAGTAGGAAAAAATTATGAAGATTTCATAAGAAGAGTGCAAGAGGAAGCAAAAATCCGATACATCCGTGGGAAAGTCTCAAAAATATACGAGCAAGACGGAAAAGTCAAAATTTTTGCTGTGGATACCATACTGAATAAGAGGATAGAGATAGAAGTTGACATGGCTGTCTTAGCTTTGTCAATTGTTCCTGCCCCCAGCATTGAAGATCTGGCCAGCAAAATGCGAATTCAAATTGATCGGAATAAATTCCTTCAAGAACTGCATCCAAAGTTACATCCTGTGGAATCCGCGACCTCTGGCATCTTCTTGGCAGGTGCTGCACAGTCTCCAAAGGACATACAGGACACCGTGGCTCAAGCCAGCGCTGCTGCAAGTAAAGCATTGGGCATATTAACTCAGGAGAGAATCAGTCACATTCCCACAGTCGCCAAAGTGTATAAAGACTATTGTAGCGGTTGCGGCCTCTGCATTCCTGTTTGCCCCTACGGAGCAATAGAATTAGTTAACGGAACAGCAGAGGTGAACGAAGTGGTCTGTGAAGGCTGCGGCGCATGCGTTTCCACATGCCCCTCCGGCGCTATCGACCTGAAAAATCACACGGATGAACAAGTCGGCATCATGGTCAGAGCTGTTGCTGGAGAGATTTAAATATGGATGCTCAATTTAAGCCTCATATCATTGCATTTCTCTGCAAATGGTGCGGTTATGCTGGCGCAGACATGGCAGGCACCTCACGCCTCAAATATCCTCCATCAATAGTGCCAATTCAGGTTCCTTGCAGCGGCCGTATCAAAATGGAGCATGTTCTAAAAGCTTTAACGAACTCTGATGGGGTTCTAATTGCGGGCTGCCATGTTCCGAGTGGTTGTCACTATGTTAGTGGCAACTTCAAGTGCTTGAAACGTGTTACTCTTTTAAAGAAGTTGCTGATGCAGATAGGTATAAACCCAGCCCGAGTTAGGTTAGAATGGATTTCAGCGACTGAGGGAAGAAAATTTGCCAGAGTGGTTAGAGAGTTTACTCGTGAACTGGAGGAACTTGGTCCCTTAAATCTGGCGGAAAATTCTGGAGGGAATAGGGATAAACGGGAATGAGTTAGCAGAAAGAGTGGAGGAGATCAGTACTCAAAATGTCTACAGCTGTTATCAATGTGGTAATTGTAGTGCTGGATGTATGTTCACTGATGAAATGGATGCACTGCCCCATCAAGTAATAGCACTCGTTCAAAAAGAAGATAAAAGTGTACTTGAGACTAACACCCTTTGGATATGCGCTTCCTGTTTCATCTGTTCCGTTAGATGCCCAAGAGGCTTAGACGTAGCGGCGATCATGGAATCTTTAAGAGAGATCAAAATCCGAGAAAGAGGATTCAGAAAGGTGGATTTGAGAAAGATTAAGGACATAAAAGCACTGCCACAAATAGCTATAACCGCAGCTGCACAGAAGTTCACATGGTGATCATGGTGAAAGTTCTTTACTATCCCGGTTGCTCTCTAAAAAACACATATCCTGAATTCGAAAAGAGCGCTTACGAAGTATGCAAGAAATTGGGTCTCGAACTAGTAGAGATTCCGGATTGGAATTGCTGTGGGGTTGTCCCTAGCTTAGCTGCTGACAACGTGATGCGTCATATAGGGGCTGTTCGCTCATTTATTAATGCACAGGAGAAAGGAAGAGAAATAGGGACCAACATTGTAGTTACTCTCTGCTCCATGTGTTATAACGTTTTAAAAAGAGTTAATTTAATCCTAAAGGAGGAGCCGGACATGTTGGAAACCGTCAATGCTTTCATAGATGACCAACCAGATTACATTCCAGAATTGAAAATTGTGCATCTTTTGAATCTCCTTAAAGAAATAGGTTTCGAGAAGCTTGAAGAAAAACTCAATAATCCCTTAAGAGGATTGAAAGTTGCACCTTATTATGGCTGTGCGCTTCTTAGACCAAATAAACCAGATGGCGTTCCCATAGACGATCCAGAGAACCCTACAATCTTAGAGAACCTTATAAAAAGCGTTGGAGCAGAACCAGTTGACTTCCCCTTTAAAATGGAATGCTGTGGAAATTACCACGTTGTGTTTGAACCCAACATTGTGGAAATGAGAACCAAGAAAATTATAGGTTCGGCGAGATCAGAGAAGGCAGACATCATTGTTTCTTCCTGTCCTCTCTGCACATATAACCTTGAGCGCGGCGGTGGAACCGTTGATAGGAGCGAACAAATTCCCGTCGTCTTCTTTACCCAGTTGTTAGCTTTAGCCTTAGGCGCCGAACCTTATCTTCCAACCGAATTAAATATAAATTTCAAAAGAAATAGGAGGAGAAAAGTTTGACCGAGAAGAAAACAATGGCTACCATCTACATAATGGGAAAGGCCTATAAAGTTCCAAGCACGCTAACCATTATGAAAGCCATAGAATACGCTGGATATCGTTTTATTCGAGGCTGCGGTTGCCGAGGAGGCTTTTGCGGGGCGTGCACCACCTTTTACCGGGTAAAAAATGACTATAAGCTCAATGTAGACTTAGCCTGCCAGAAAATAATAGAAGATGGAATGTACATCGTTCAACTACCCTTCATACCCGCTGAGAAACCCATATGGGACTTAAACAAAATGAAGCCTACCACAGATGAAGTGATAAGCGTATTTCCAGAAATCACAAGATGCCTTTCATGTAACGTTTGCACGGCGGCTTGTCCACAAGACATAGAAGTAATGCGTGCCATTCAAGCGCTTCGCAGAGGCGACTTGGAAAAGACAGTCGATCTAACATTTGATTGCATCGCATGCGGCGCCTGCTCAATACGCTGTCCTGCTGAGATCACCCATTATCAAGTGTTTCAGCTTGCAAGAAGAGCTTATGGCAAATACGTTATGCCTAAAGCGAAACATGTTGAAGAAAGAATAAAGGAAATAGAATCAGGCAAGTTCGATGAAGAAATCCAGAGACTTATGGAGACAAGTGTGGATAATCTTAAAGGAATATATGAAAAAAGGGAGATTGAGCCAGAATGAGCAAGTTAAAGATAGTAAGGGGATATCCAGAATACATGCGTGAATCCATAGAAGCTGTTGAGAAAACTAGAGAAAAGAGATTGAAAGAGACTTTTCCGCTTATGAGCCTTGAAGAAAGAGATGAAATACTGCGAAAGTTTCATCCAGATTACAAAGAAGAAGCAAAAAGACCTGTAAAAGTTGGGCCTAACAAAGGGGATTTAATGCCTCATGAAGTTGCGGACTTACTTGAAGCCCATCCACTAATAAAACCAAAAGATGTAGACCTATCAAAAGTAGATTTTAACGTTGACATTCTTATCATCGGTGGCGGCGGAGCGGGAATGACTGCAGCTTTGTGGGCGAATTACAGTGGAGTAGATGCGGAAAACATACTTATTGTACAGAAGCTAAGACTTGGCGACTCCAATTCTATAATGTCTCAAGGGGGCATACAAGCCGCAGATAAACCGAATGACAGCCCTGTGCTTCATTATCTTGACGTTATGGGCGGTGGGCACTTCACTAACGATCAGAAACTTGCTAGAAGACTCGTGTTAGATGCTTCGCTAATAATAAAATGGCATGAAGAACTAGGAGTAATGTATGACAGAGAATCCGACGACACAATGGTTACGATACATGGGGGCGGAACATGTAGAAAAAGAATGCACTCCGCAAGAGATTATACTGGTTTAGAAATAGTAAGGAATCTTAAAGATGAAGTTTTAAACAAAAATATACCGATTTTAGAGTTCACTTCCGCCGTGGAACTGCTCACAGATGAACATAAGCAAATTGCTGGAGCCGTCTTATACAATATGGAAACACAAGAATACTATGTTGCAAAAGCGAAGTCAACAATACTGACTACTGGTGGATTCGGCAGACTTCACATACAAGAATTCCCAACCACAAACCATTATGGAGCAACAGCCGACGGGATTGTTCTAGCTTACCGCGTCGGCGCAAAATTAAGAGATCTAGAAGCTGTGCAATATCATCCCACAGGCGTAGCATATCCAGAGCAAATAGTAGGATTGCTGGTCACAGAAAAAGTGCGGGGATTAGGAGCGCAGCCAGTAAACAGAAACGGTGAACAATTTGTTTACCCTCGTGAGCCGAGAGATGTCGAAGCATCAGCAATAATCAGAGAATGCTACGAGAGAAACAATGGCGTAGAAACGCCTACTGGAATGAAAGGAGTTTGGTTAGATTCGCCAATGATAGACATACTTCACGGGGAAGGAACAATAGCAAAGAAACTTCCAGCCATGCTTAGACAATACAAACGATTCGACATTGACATGACCCAAGACCCGATTCTAGTATTTCCAACCCTGCACTTCCAAAACGGCGGCGTAATAATAAACGAAAACGCGGAAACAACAGTCCAAGGATTATTCGCAGCAGGCGAAATAACAGGCGGAACCCACGGAAAAAACAGACTAATGGGAAATTCAATACTTGACTACAGCGTATTCGGAAGAATAGCAGGGATAACCGCAGCAAAACACGCTAAAAACGCTAAAATCGGCAAACTAACGTTAGATCACGTAACAAGATACGAAAAAATGCTTAAAGAAGCAGGCATAGAAACCGATAGAAACGCACCAATTCTGTTACCAGAATATAGAGGAGAAAAAGTGCTCTCCCGTGCGTTAGACATCTTTTAAACAACAACTCAAAATCTAAAGTAACTGTCTAGAGATGATACGTGCGCGACAAGGAATCATTCAAGTATCATCCCATAGTCCAGAATCAAGAGGAGGTGCCTTACAGGTCTGAAGTGATAATTTCTGACGAAGACATAGACTTTCCCAAAGTTGAGCATCCCGGCATCTTGATTGTAATGTTTCAAAAGCATTTGCAGAACTAAATCTGACAGCCTTTGAAAATGTTATGAATACGGAAAAATCTTCTGAAAAGCTAGGGTTCCTCAGCTTTTTGGGTTTACACTTGCACTTGCAACCGTGGCAACTGCGCTAGAGGAGTTAGGAGTTTTGATTTTCTCACACCTACGTGACGTAGCGGAGCTATCTTTTTTGCTTCATTGTGTATGTCTGACGCTATTTTTCCAAGAACCATTTCTTGGGCGAACTGGTCCATCGTGAGCGCTGCAGCCTTTTCCACAATTATTTTTCTCATCACGCCGCGTATGGCTTGCTCTTGGGATGTCTTAATCCTCGAAAGTGTAAAGGCACAAACAACCACCTGCACCTTATATCCATCTTTAGTAGTAACGTTGAATATTCCCTCGACTTTTGTTGTTCTCCTTCTGACAAGACTTCTTGAATAGTCACGTGAATACTCATGTCCCTTAAACATTGTGCGGGCAGTTTTGCCATCTACTTCGGTTATTTGGAAACGCATTTTCAAATACTGATGAGCAAAATCGTTTGTAACATCATAGAGTGTTGAGTCAATTACTCTCCCAATTAGTTTTTCCAGTTCGGCAGCTGGCACGGCTCCTAACTCAACGTTCCCGAAGTATGGCGGCGCCAGCACCGTATACCATGATTTGCCACGCCATTTATCCCTTACATGTCTTTTTCTTGAGGACAAGTTCACCCTCCAAACGTAGCTTGAAAATTCACATCATACTATTAAAAGCTTTACCGTTTAGGCTCTATTTTTTCTATGCCACCCATATGTTTTCTTAAAACTTCCGGAACAATAACCGAGCCGTCTTCTTGCTGACAGTTTTCAAGTATTGCAACAATTGTTCTGCCCGTGGCTATAGCTGTCGAATTCAAAGTGTGTACAAACCCTTTTGGCGGTTCTCCCTCTTTTTCTCTGTATCTTATGTTCAGCCTTCTAGCCTGATAGTCTGTGCAGTTGCTGCATGAAATTATCTCCCTATACGCGTTTTGAGCAGGCATCCAAACTTCTATATCGTATTTTTTAGCAGCAACCGTTCCAATGTCTCCTGTACAAACATTTACGACGCGATAGGGCAGACCGAGTTTTTGGACGAGTTCTTCAGCATTTCGTATCAGTTCTTCATGGATTTTCCAAGAGTCTTCAGGTTTGCAAAAAACAAACTGTTCAATCTTGTTAAATTGATGTGTCCGGAAGATTCCACGAGTGTCTTTGCCGTGTGCCCCGGCTTCCTTTCTAAAGTTTGCACTTACCCCAACAAGTTTAAGCGGTATGTCTTCTGCTTTTAAGACTTCGTTCATGAACATAGCTGCCATCGGATGCTCCGAAGTCGCAATCAAGTATAAGTCTTCATTTGCAACTTTGTATAAGTCGTTTTCAAAATCGCTTAGTGCTACGACACCTTCATATGGTTTACGTCTCATAAGAAAGGGCGGCTCTATAGGCGTATAATCTTTTTTAATCATCTCTTCTAAGGCGAGACTCATCAACGCCATATCAAGCAGAACACCTTCTCTTTTTAGGTAGAAGAATCCGGCTCCAGCGACTTTTCCAGCTCTTTCAATGTCCATTATGTCTAGGCTTAAACCTAAATCTATATGGTCTTTAACTGGAAAGCTGAATTTGGGTATTTCACTCCATGTCCTTATTGGAACATTATCCTGTTCATCTTTGCCTATCGGGACTGATTCATGCAAGAGATTTGGAATACGCATAAGATAATGCCGCATTTTCTCTTCGCATTCGTTTACCTGCTTTTCTAATGCTGTGATCTCTGTGTCGATTTTTTTTGCCTTCGAAATTTTAGTGCTGACATCTTCCCCTCTCTTTTTCAACATTGCAATCTTTGTTGTTAGCAGTCTTCTTTCATGCCGAAGCTCATTCAATTTTGTTAAGAGTTGCCGCCATCTCTTATCATACCCAATAAGCTCATCTAGCATCTTCAGGTTTTCAGGATCCCCCCTCTTCATCAGATTTTTCCTTATGAGTTCTGGATTCTCACGGATAAGTTTAATGTCCAGCATTTTCTCACTCTGTTTGGCTTTTGCTTGTTTTGCCTTATTAATTGGTTTGGTCTCATGCGTTTTACATTAATTTGTCTATTTAACCTTGCGATTAGATTTGGAAACACCTTGACTTTTCACTTAAGCTTCTTTGCTGTTAAAAGAGTTTTTTCAGCTATTGAGACGCAGAATAATAAGTCGTCGATTGTGGCGATGAATGTTGGGAGCTTCATGCGGCATTTTATAAATGTGAAAACCTTTTTTCCTTTTCTTGCTGTTTTGATGGACAGTCCGGGCGGTACTTTGAAGTTGTCTGGCGAAACAGCTTTTGCAACGGCTTCCGCATTTTTAACGTCGCCATACTCTAATATAATTTCGGCTTCCAATTTTTTCGCCTCTCAGTTGTTTTCCGACTAATTCGTTAACAAGTTTTATGAACGTGTTGACATTCTCTATTGGAACTTGTGCTCCTGCTGCTATATTGTGTCCACCGCCTTTTCCCAGAAATTTTTCAGCAGCAACCTGCATAACTTCTCCAAGGTTAACTCCCTTGTTGGTCACTATATCTACTGTTCTTGCCGAAAACTTTGTTATTCCTTCTTCTTCCACATTGGCGTACATAATTAACGGTTTTTCAGGATTTGGAAGACTCATTGAGAGTATTGATGAGATTGCCCCTACTATTTTGTCCTCTATGAAATCTTCACCGTGAACAACGTATATGTTTTCTAATTCTTCCATTCTTTCAGGTTTTTCCATAACCCATCCAAGATACTTGCCGATTGTTCTTCTGTACTCTCTTAACACTTTGTTTGCTTCTTCGAGGGCTGAGCCTCTGTCACCCATGCAGACAGCCACGCCAAGACCTGACCTATCCATACGTCCCGTTGCATTAAGCAAAACAGTAAATTCCCTCGCATCTCTAAGCGGGGTCCATGACTCCTCACGGTTTAAAATGTAAACATGCCCAATAAGATTTGAAACTTCATAGTGTAAACCTTTTGACAGCATATAATCTGCTAGGGCTGAACACAGCCTCTTCTTTTCCTCTTCTGAAAGGTCTCTTAAAGCTCGCCATTTTTCACCATGCTTTGGTTTGATATCTAGACTTGCCAGAAAGGCTAGGCTTTTGTCTTCCTCACCGCTTATTCCCGGAATAAACGGGTTGGTTGTGGATGCCAAGGTTCTGTGTATTGGACGTGTTTCCCTGCCGAAAAATATTAGGTCCTTTTCAACCGTTAAAAGGTCTGCATTCCTTGCGTCTTCAACTATTTTTTCGTTTAGTCCTCCAAGCATTCGCTGGTCGTACTTGTCTTGTAAATCTCCGAGGGCTCCAACCACAGCTATGGGCGCCAAATCAACGTTAACCTTGTCCATTGCCTTAGCTACAAAATACGCGACACCTGAGCCGCTTATGTCCCGTGCTCCATCTATTCCATGTAGATGTGGGTTTGCATGCACAAAATTGGCTGCCTTTTCACCAATTACTTGATGGTGATCCAGAATTACAATTTTAAAGTCTGAAAGCTTCTCACCTAACAAGTCAATGTAGCCGCTTCCCAAGTCTGTGAAAACTATCAGTTGTGGTTTTTCTGAAAGAATTTCATCTGTAAGTTTCTCGTTAATCCACTGGGTTATCCTGATACAGAATTTCGCATCAAACCTGAACAAGGCTTTTCCAATAATCCCAGCAGCAGCAATCCCATCAGCATCCAAATGCGAAAAAACATGAACAAAACCATCTTCTTTAACAGTTTCTAAAATTGTTTTGGCAGCCTGCGAAGTTGAATCCAAAAACTCTGCGACTTGCTTCTCGTCTAAAGCCATAGACACCACAACTAGGCTAGAGAAGCTGCTTTATTTAAGAATGGCGATATGCACTGCAAAATTTCAGTGAAGAAAATTCTAGACCACTATAGTTTTCAATGTTAAAACCTTTAGTGACCACTTTCAGACTTTATAAGGTTAACTTACTGCACAAGAGTTTTTAGGCTATGGTGGCTATTTTTGGTTCGTATTTCCAGTTTTGGGGCAGAACGCCTTCGCGTTTGTAATATCTTGCAAGTTTGTGGATTTTTGCTTCCACAAGTTGGAGAGCCCTTTTGTTATGTAAGTCTTTATTGTTTTTCTCAAGGTGTGCGATAAGGCTTGCAGCTTTTCTCAGCAGATTTCCAAGGTCTTCTGGTATTGCTAGGGCAAGCTCTGCCTCTTTAAGTGTTTGCGTTATTGTCTTTCCAGTGATGGGCTTCACCAAAGGAATTGTATATTGATCCCTCAGGATTGTTCCTATGCGGCTTGGCGGATGTCCTTCCTTTGCCAGTTTAATGACCAAGGCTTCCACCTCTTCTGGCTGATATTTGCACCAGCTTGGAGGTCGCTTGCTAACCGGCCTAATTGAATGGGATTTTCCCTTTTCCTTCTTTGGCATCTCTTATCCCTTAAACTCTGTATGAGCGAGTGAAGACAGATATTTAAGATTATTGATTAAAGTAAAAATTGTTTGTTTTCTGTTTATAGGAGCTTTTTGTACCATTCCGCAAATTTGCGTAAAGCCATTGCACGATGTGAATATCTATTCTTTTCTGCGGTGCTCATTTCTGCGAATGTCTTATTGCTGTTAGCTGCTTTGAAGATCGGGTCGAAACCGAAGCCAGATTTATGTTTTCCTTTCCGTTCTCCTCTCGTTATTTCTCCGATGGCTTCTCCTTTAAAGCATATTGGTGACTTTAATTCTGATGAGTGATATGCTATTACTGACTGGAATTTTGCTTTTCTGTTTTCGATGTTTTCCATAAGCTTCAGTAAGCCCCTATTACCTATTGTTTTGTACACGTATGCTGCGTACGGTCCCGGGAATCCGTTTAACGCGTCTGTGAATAATCCGGCATCCTCGACTATTATTGGAAGGTGACATTTTTCGAAGGCTTGTAAGACGCTTGTTTTTGCAATTTCTTCTAGGTTGTCGCTTTGAATTTCCAAGGTTTTAACTCTTAGCATGCCCATTGCTATCCTGTATTCAGCCAATACTTTGCGAGCTTCATTGAACTTATTGATGTTGTTTGTAGCGAAGAGTATGACTCTGCTCTTTAGTTGAAAACTCATTTTAGCTTCACGACTTTTTCTTGGCGCCTTCAGCTGATACGGTAAAGTATTTTTCCCAGTTTATCTGCGCTATTTCTAGGATGTTACCGTCTGGGTCTGTGAAAGTTGCTTGTCTTCCGCCCCAAGGTTCATCATGCAGTTCTTTTGTGAACTTTACTCCTTTCTTCTTTAGTTCGTTGTAGACTTTTTCTACATCATCTACAAGAAACTCTACGGAAGGCGATAAGGGGCTTACTTTTTGTCCTTCTGTGAGTCTTGGAATTAATCCGATTTCCACTCCACCACATTCGAAGCCAACGTAACTTGAATATTCATATTTCTTTTCCAAGCCTAGTGTTTCTTCATAGAATTTTTCAGTTCTTCTTAAATCTGAAACATAAAAAGTGACGCACCAAAGAGTCTTAATCATTCTTATCCACCTTTTCTTTCAGCGACATATCTTCCCCTTCTCTCTATCTCCTTTATCTTATCTAAAACGTTTTTCACGGTCTCAGCATCTAAGACTTTGGAATAGCCTTTAATCACAGCGTTAAAGCATTCCTTGGCAAATCGAAAATGTGTGCTTTGCAAAACCCTCTTCATAAGATGTAAGTCAACCCCTCTGGTTTCCAGTTCTTTTCTCTTCTCGCCGAGTCCAAAATCCACGAAGAAAATCTTCCCTTCAGAATTCTGTATCATGTTTGATGTTGTTAAATCCCCGTGAATTATTCCATATTTATGTAGTCTGCCTATCAACTCGCCGATTTTAAGGCATAAACGCTGTCTTTCGCTTTTAGAAACCTCGCCTAATAACTTTTTTACTTGTTTTCCTTCTATAAACTCCATTATGATTGCGGCATTTTTAACGTCAACCAAAAATATTGTTGGCGTGGGCACTCCAGCCCTTTTTGCTTCGTGCATCAGTTGCGGTTCATGAATTGTCCTATAGGTTCGAATCTGTTCATCTAGTTTTGACAACCGATATTTCTTAGGCAAACGCTTTTTCATTATCACTTTTCTGCCGTGCCAATCTGCAAGGTAAAGACTAGCTTCCGCCCCCTTCTTAATCAGGAGCGGCTGCTTCATCTTACCCACGGAACTTCAACCTCTTCAAGCCGCCACCTCAACTTCACAAAACTTTTCTCAATCGGTGTGGCAATGCCCTGCTTGTAGGCTAATACGCCTGTCCACGCAATCATGGCTCCATTATCAATTGCGAATTCGCTTGGCACAACACAGAATTCAGCGTCATGTTCTTCCGCTATAGCCTTAATCATTGACTGCAGTCTTTTATTGGCTGCCACTCCACCAGTCAACAAGACTTCTCTTTTCTCCGTGTGCGCCAAAGCTCGTTCAGTAACTTCGGTAACCATGGAGAATACAGTTTCTTGAAGGCTATAGCATAAGTCCTCAAGCTTGTATTCTCCCTTTTTGAGTAGGTTGGTTGCGGCGGTTAATAAGCCGCTGAAGGACATGTCCATGCCCTTGACCGTGTACGGCAAAAGAACCAGCTTCTTTCCCTTTACGGCAAGCTTCTCAACAACAGCCCCAAAAGGCATGCTTGGCTTTTGATGCAGTCCAGCCTCCCTCGCGAAAACATCTAAGCAGTTTCCAAGAGCAATATCTAATGTCTCTCCGAAAACCCTGTAACGCCCAGAATCAAAGGCTGAAACTATGGTGTTTCCACCAGAAACATACAACGTGGCAGGGTCCTTAGCATCCGTTTTCAGCTTTCCTATTTCAATGTGTGCCACACAGTGGTTTACTCCCACAAGCGGGATGCCAAGATAAGAGGCTAAGGCTCTGGCTACAGTTGCGCCTGTGCGGAGACATGGACCGAGGCCTGGACCTTGAGAGAATGCTATTATTGACAAGTCTTGCGGTTTTATTTCTGCCTTTTTGAATGCTTCTTCTAGCACTTTGCTTGCTGTTTCTGCGTGGTGTCTTGCAGCCTCCCGTGGGTGTATTCCTCCTTCTGGGGGCATGTAGACGCTTATTATATTTGCTAATATTTCTCCGTTAAATGTTGATATTCCAACGCTGAAGTCGTCCGCTGTTGACTCAATCCCTAAACAGTAGTTTTCTCTTGCTTTTTTCTGCTTCATTTTGCTGCTCCTTCAACATAACATCTTTAAACTTCCAACATACACATTTTTATCTGAAACTGCATATATATTAACATGGAAGGCTTGGAACTGATAGAAATGCCGAAACGCAATAACTTAGAACAGAAAGCCCTACAATTCATAATGAATATGGGTTATGAAGGCGTGCTTCAGTCGGAACTATGGCGAAAACTCGGAGCAAGCAGTAGAGAAGGCTCTAGGATAGCCATAAAACTTGAAGGCAAGGGATTAATCCGCAGGGAAAGGGAACTCCGCCACGGAAGATGGACTTATAGGCTCTATCCGAAGAGGCTTCCAGCATCAATAGACTCGATAGCAGACTGCCCATGCCTAATGTGCCCAGACAACTCCAGGTGCGGTTCATCAGGCACAATAACACCACAAAACTGCGAAAGACTTACAGAATGGCTTCTCTCAATGACCAAGAACGAATCCGGCGTACTGGGTGACAGCTAGTTTGCCTAAAGCGTGGATACAAGAACGCAAAAGGGATTATTACTATAAAAAGGCTAAAGAGGAAAAATACCGTTCTAGAGCAGCCTACAAACTATTTCAAGCCATAAAAAAATATCATTTCATAAAAACCGGCGATGTTGTTGTCGATTTAGGTGCGGCACCAGGCGGTTGGACGCAAGCTGCAAGGAAAATCGTTGGAAGCAAAGGTTTCGTTTTAGGAGTCGACTTAAAATCTATTGAACCTTTCCCGCAAAGTAATGTTCGAACGATAATAGGCGACATAAACGAACAGGAAACATTACAGCAAATTTTGGAGATTCTTCCAAGAAAAGCTGACGTTGTGATATCAGATACTTCGCCAAACATCTCTGGAATATGGGAAGTAGACCATGCCCGCCAAATTGACTTAGCCCAAAAAGCGCTAGAAATAGCTTTGGAAACGCTTAGTCCTTCTGGGAATTTTTTTGTGAAAGTTTTCCAAGGGGATATGCTTAACGATTTTATTGGAAAGGTGAAGCAGCATTTTGAATTTGTGAAGCTAATAAAACCTAAGGCGAGCCGAGCTAAAAGTTCAGAAATGTTTATTTTAGGGATGCATCTGAAATAATCGGCAAGTTGCTGAAACAGCAAAGATAAATTCTATTACTTCTTTATAGAAGCAAGGTGAAATGTTTGAAAATTATCGCAGCGGATTCTTCTGCTGCTATACTAAACGATAAATTTGAGCAATTGTCAATCGTTGCGGTTGCAGCTGTGTTAGTTAACCCGCTTATAGAGAGCCGAGCGCGTGTTTAGCTGAACCCATTTTTGCAGATGCAGAGGATGGACATGAAGTTATTGTGCATGAAGCAGAGCTTTGCAGAGATTTGCTTGGAAAAGTGAAGGCGGACATTGTGCACCTCGACATGTCTCTCGGTGCTGTCCCGCTTGAACAGCTATCTCCAATTCAATTCTCTAACATAAGAGTTTCAAGCAAAGCGAAACGTCACCTTCTAAAAATTCTGCCCAGGCTGAGGAAAATTGCTGGTGAAGTTACACAAAGGTATGGAGTTGAAGTAGTAGCCATAGGCAAAGAAAGCATCCCCGTGAGGATTGCAGAGTTAACCGCTGGAGCACACGCAATCCTATACGCTTCTGAAAAAGCTGTCAACAAGAACCAAACAGTCATGCTGGGTTTACCCTCTAAATGCCAGCACGAACTAGCCGAAAAAAGAGTATATCTTTGCTCGCTTATAGCCGCAGAACACGACATTAGAGGTTATGCAGAAGACATGAAAGGTATCTTGAAAAAAGTTAATATCACGGAAATGTTAAACCCATGTGCAAGAGGTTTCCGAACCTTAAAAATAACTCCGAAAACGTGAAGTACTTAGGAGGCCTGCGTGATTGGCACTTGACTTTTGGAAAAGCGCCACAACAAGAATCAAAAAAATTCTAACAATCGCAGCCTTTTTTCTCCTCTCCCTAATCATAACCATTGCAGGCGTGTTAACTCCACTTAGCCCCTCTGAAGCAAGCGATATAAAACAAGAGCTTGAACAAATGCGAGAAAATATTAGTGTACAATTGATTTTCGGAAACAATTTTATGATATGCCTAGCAATGTTTATACCTGTTGCAGGACCCGTTTTTGGATGTTATGTGTTGTATAGCACAGGTGTTGTAATTGCAGCAGAAAGCCTCAGCGAAGGTTTGCCGCCTCTCATAGTTTTCCTTTTTCTTTTTGCATTTCCATTTACATGGTTGGAGTTTTTGGCGTATTCCATCGCTTTTGCTCAAAGTGTTTGGTTAACTCGGCGCATAATACAACATAGGGGCAAAAGAGAACTTGTAAATGCATGTATATTAATTTCAATTTGCGCTGTGATGCTACTAATAGCTGCAATTATAGAAACTGCCCTAATTGCAATGCTTACGCAAGGCTAAGCATGAACTTATTTCTTCTTAACCTTTTTAATCTCTAAGCTTATGTCAAGCGCTTTTGCGCTGTCCGTTATCTCGCCTAAACTCACTATGTCAACTCCTGTTGACGCGAATGCAAGAACGTTTTCTGCGGTGATTCCGCCACTTACCTCAAGCAAAACCTTTCCGTAAAGGCGTTCTTTTCTGAGCAGTTTTACTCCTTTTTCTATTTGTTTTGGAGAGAAATTGTCCAGCATGATTATATCTACTCCAGCTTTTGCAGCGGTCAAAACATCCTTGACTTTTGTCACTTCAACTTCAATTTTTTTGCTAAATGAAACTTCTTTTCTAACATTTTTTATGGCTTTTTCAACACTTCCCGCCACTGCAATATGATTATCTTTTATCAAGATCATATCGTCTAAATGAAGCCTGTGTGTGTCGCCGCCTCCTATTAAAACAGCTTTTTTATCGAAATAGAGAAGACCTGGCGCAACTTTTCGTGTGCATGCAACCTTGGTTTTAAGTCCGGCTTTCCGGATTTTTTCTATTAATTTTCTTGTGGCTGTTGCTATGCCGCTCATTCGCGAAATGATGTTTAAGATTGTGCGTTCAACCGAGAGTATTGTTCGTGCATCTCCAGAGATTTTCATTAGCATCTTTCTTGCTTTCAGTTTTTCTCCATCTGAAACTAAAGCTTCGACTTTGAGTCCTAAGCTTTCTAACAAAATTTTTGCTTCTTCTATTCCAGCTATTACGCCAGCCTCTTTCGCTATTACTTTTGCTTCTGCAGTGGTGTCTGCAGGAACGATTAATGCTGTGGTTATGTCCCCTTGTCCAACATCGTCAGCAAGCATGTTTCGAAGTTTTTCTTCCAAGATTTTCCGTGGCAAGAACATGATTTCACTTATAGCTGTTTAACTTTAAAATACTTGTTTTTATTTTCCGTTTTAGACTTGTTACATCTTCTTTTCTGCTATTTCAATTATTGTTTTAACAGCGTTTTCTAAGCCGTCATACCTCAAAACTTCCTCTTTAATTTGTTTGAGCCTTTCAGCGGTTTCACTTTCCAAAATTTGTTGGACATTTTTTAGGAGAACTTCTTTGCTTAATTCTTCCTGTTCAATTACTTTTGCAACGCCAAGTTTTTCAGCTTGTTTTGCGTTGTTAAGCTGTTCTGTATGGCTGGGTGTTGGCACAATAATCATGGGTTTGCCGTAGCACATGCATTGCGTTAAGGTTCCATGTCCAGCACGGCTTACGACCAAGTCGCAAGCTTTCAAATATTCAAAACGGTTTGGAATCCATTTATGAATTCTCAAATTACCGTGGAATATGGGTTTGGTGTCTGCATTTGGGTAACCAAGCGACAAAACAATTTCATAATCATCTGGAAACTCAAGCAAGATTCTCCTTAAAATCCCTGTTAAGAAAGCTCTTTCTCTGATGGGACCACTTATAGGTGTAAAAATGACTGGTGTGTCCATGGGTAATCTTAATTTTTTACGCAGTTCTTTTTTGGTTGGCAACTTGTTTGGGTGTATCGATAAAATCGGTCCTATTAGTCTCACCTTTTTTCTGTAGGATTTTGGAATGTTTAGGTTGTCCGCGCATATTGTGTATGGGTGAGGAAAATCCGGTATCAGAACAATGTTTCCACTCGTCCATATTTTCCCAATAAGTGCAAGTGTTATGGAGTCTACAAATCTTGCTAAACGTAAAAAATGTTTTTTCCGCGGGATTATTAATTGAAACTGATTTAAAATGCAGATTCTAGGAATCCCTAAAATTTTCGCTGCCAATAAAGGTGAGGCACGGGAATCTGAAACAACGATATCTGGTTTGAAGCTTCCAATGGCTTCTACTTCAGCGTTGACCTGCTTCATAAGGGTGAAAGACGCGAAAAATGGACCCGGGTTAACCGCCGTCTGTTTAAAATCTATTGTTCCGTCTGGTTTGACTTGAAAGCCGATGGGCGGAGCTTCGATGAGTGAAAGCTTTTCTCGTTCAACATAACGTATTCCCTCCTGATATGTTGAAAACATCACACGAGCATTTTTTTCCATAAGTTTTCTCGCTATTGGAACACATCGCCCGACATGTCCAAGACCAATGCCGCATGGAGCAAAATAAACTCGCATGGAATTATTTCCCGCCGAGGGCTTTACGCTTCACTTCGCCTCTGGGTTTTTCTTCTTCAAAAATTATGGCTTGAAACTTATAGATTTTAGTGTCCTTCAGCAGCCAACAATCTGGAGGCAAGCCAGCCTTGATACAACATTGGCATAAAAATTCCTCTTCATCCCATTTCCACTCAACAGGCACCTGAGGCAGAAGCAACCCTTTAAACATGCCTTTCTCTACAATTAATCCGTCCTCTCCAACCTTGATTTTGGAAGGGTATTCATTTGGTTTTTTCACTATTATTATTTGAGGAGGGGTAAGCACGCTCACCTCAAAAACTACCGTGTCAAGTTCGCTTAGTGAAAGTGAATAAAACCTTGGGTCTTCGGTGGCTGAACTTATGGCGGTTTCAATCACCGCTTGAGCTAATGGGGTTGTTGGATACGGATAGCCAATGCATCCTCTTAGTTCTTTCTCTTTGTGTCTAATGGTGTTTATCGTAACGAATACGCCGCAAGGCTGTAGAAGCTTTTCAGATGTACCTTCTGGAACGCTGATACGTTTCTTACTTTTCAGATATTTTTCCACGGCGTTGCGTGCAAGTTGAACGAGGAATTTTCCTTCTTCTAGACTTAGTTGAAACGACAATCCATGCTTCTCCATGCTGCTGTCAACAGTTGGTATCCCGTTTAGATTTAAACTTGCCCTTATTAAACCTTGTAAAAAGTTTAGGATTTAGAACTTTATCGATTCTTCGCGTGTTTCGTCTTTGGTCATTAGTAGGAAATCTATTCCGTCGCCGCTCATGACGTCTCTGCTTATGGCGGATTTTACCGCTCTAACAACCAAGTGTTTACCTTTCTCCATGGTCAAGTCTTCTCTATATCCTTCCTCGAGCACTCCCATTGCAATTTGTGTTCCAGAGCCTACAACCGCATACTTGTCAGGTATTACTGAGCCTAGAATGTCTAGTACGTAGAGGGATGTCCCTTTTTCATCTATTCCGCCGACAATCGTTTGTGTGATTAATGGTGCTAATCGGCGGGCGAAAAGCAGATTTGACATGAGCTTGGCTGCTGACCTAACGGAAATTGGTCTGCCCACATCTAGGCTGTATAGGTTTGCGTAGGCTTCTACCTCTCTAACGAGGATTTGCATGTCTGAAACAAGCCCTGCGCATGCCGCGCCTATGTGGTCTGTTATTTTGAAAACTTTCTTGCCGCCTTTGCTAACAACTAAATATCCATATGAAACACGCTTTTCAGAAGCTAAAATAACGCCCTCCGGGCATACTATGCCAACCGTTGTTGCACCTGGAACCCAAAGATATTGGGGTTGTTGCCCTTGCCTTTCCATATGGTTCACCTTTCTCGTTGATATGTACAAGACAAACTATTAAACTTAATCATGTTATTTTAATGTTAGTGAAACTTTTTCGTTTGCTCTCTGTAGTCGCTTAAAATATTCCTCACATAAAACATCTTTTTCTATCTTTATTAATGGACCACCAGCAACAAGTCGAATCCAGAATTTTGGAGGATGCACTTTAACATTTATGCGTATATGCCCCAAGGTTTTTGCGCAACTGTCGCATTTTAACAGTTCATAATGAGCCATGCTCATATTGGTCACATCCATACCTAATAATATTCTGAATAAGAATATTTCCAATACTTAAAGATGCATCGATTACCTGAGTATAATTCGGCCAGCATATTGTTATATCTATTATTAAGATAAACCATAACGATGTAAGATGATTAATCTTTACAGTAAGAATATGGATTATGTCTGGTTTGGAACAGCATGCGATGAGAACAAAATCTTCGCCACAGCATTTGCTTTCAGAGAGGAAGATGTACTACAAAGCCTATTGAGAAACATTCCTTATGATGCGCCTTTTCAACGTTTTAGAAAAGCTTCAGCTTTCGCTGAGTGTATTATGGTCTTGCTAAATGATGTTTATAATGGTAGAGAGGTTTCCTGCAGTTTTTCTTTAGCCACCGATCACTTGTCAAGGTACGCAAGAAAAGTAATTGAGACGGTTTCTCTGGTTCCGCTTGGATATGTAACTTCATATGGTTCAGTTGCTGAGGCTGCTGGGGGAAGTCCAAGGGCTGTTGGCCGTGTTATGGCTTTGAATCCGTTTCCGTTAATTGTTCCATGCCATAGGGTTGTTCGTTCGGATTTCAAGCTGGGTGGATACGGTCTTGGTTTGGATGTGAAACTCGAAATTTTGAGGCGTGAGGGTAGAGGCTACACTTCTAAACGTGAAATCTCTGTGGATAGCAAGAAGCTTTCAATTTTTCCTGTTGAGTTTGTGTTGAAACGGTTGGAAAAGGGTAAATATTAATTCATTTAGATGTGCAATAGTATTTGCGAGATGGTTCCAATGGTTAAGCGTGGACTTTTCGTTGGGAGGTTTCAACCCTTCCATTTAGGGCATCTTAAAGCAATAAAGGATGTTCTAAAAGAGGTTGATGAGCTTATAATCGTAATAGGCAGCGCCCAATACAGCCACCGCATTAATAATCCCTTTACTGCTGGTGAAAGACTTGTTATGATTCGCAAGGCTTTGAAAGAGGCTGGAATAGACTATGCGCGGGTTTGGGTTGTGCCAGTGCCTGATGTGCATTTACATATGATGTGGGTTTCCGCTGTGGAAGGTTATACCCCGAAATTTGATGTTGTTTACTCCAATGAACCATTAACACGGCGACTTTTTATAGAAGCTGGATACGAGGTTAAATCAATCCGTTTTCATAAACGAAAGGTCTATTCTTCAACAGAAATCAGGAAGAGACTGCTTAATGGAGAAAGCTGGGAAAAGCTTGTTCCAAAAAGTGTAGCTGAATTCATAAACGAAATTGATGGGGTTAACAGACTTCGGGACTTGACTAAGAGCGATAAAGTATAACTTTATCTCCAACTTTTGTTTTGAAGGTGTCTGCAGCATTACCTTGATTTATGGATATTTCTAGAAAGTTGTGGCTTCCAATGATAGCCAATGGTTTTCGTGCTTCCGCTTCTGCGTAGGCTTTGCAGAGTTTCAGCTTAAGCTTAGTGTTTTTGAGCTTAATGTTAATCATTCCTTTTATGCCCATTGATTCAAGTTCTTTCTCACTAAAGTTCGTGACTATGTTTCCGAAGCCGTCTATGTGTATGACTTCACCTGTTAGCGTGTTCTTTCTCTTGGTTATTCTCGCGAATTTTGGTGTTACAATTTTGTGGATTTCCGGTCCGAATTCCGATGGCAGTGTTCCCTTTGCTAGGTGGGCAGCCGCTGGCGCGAATATGTCTCTTCCATGAAATGCATTGGATATTTTTGGAAGCATTAGCTTTGGATTTGTTATTTTGTAAACGTGTTCTATGCCTTGAGTTTTTGCTGCGAGGGTTAATACACCGTTGTCTGGTCCAATAAAATAGCCTTGCTTTGTCTGTATGAGTATGGCTTTACGTCTTGTTCCGACACCTGGGTCTACAACTACCACGTGAATTGTGCCTTTTGGAAAGTATGGGGATGCAGTAGCTAAAGCATATGCGCTCATTCTTATGTTGAATTTTTCTATCTGATGGGTTATATCAACAATTGTTGCGTTTGGACTTATGTTTAGTATAACTGCTTTCATCTCTGCTACATAGGGGTCTTTCAATCCAAAGTCTGTTGTTAAGGTGATTATAGGATTCGGCATGTTTAGTTCAATATGAAGATTCTTCTTCTTGTGCTTTTTCCTCTGCATCAGAAGCGTCCTTTAGATAAGCATCTGTCGCACTTTCTATTTTTTCCTTCTTCTTTTTTTGTTTTCTCCTCGAATGAATGTCAAATCCAAGCATCAAGAGATAAGGCATTGACAAATAACCTATAGCGAGGAAAGGATTATTGAATAAGCTGGTTAAACTGAATATCTGCACGATTGACCTGTCTCTATAAGTGGTTAAGATGTCTTGAACGATGAAAGCTGAGAATGTTAAGGTTAGGCAAACGAAGAACTGGGCAAGTACACCTTTTCCTTTTCCAAGAATAACAGATGGTATAGCGGACGACAAGAGAAAAACCCACGCGAAAGCATGAATAAAAACTATCATGTCCATCCTTGAAACCAGCCAAGCACCTACTGAAGGCCAAAACACATTAATGTAATCCGTAACTGTCGTGACCGCAATCTGGGTGAACAATTGGTAACTAACCATTAAAGTCCAAGCAACAGAAATGTACAGAGGCGTTATTAGAACTGCTTTTCCCAAACTAATCCCTCTGTGGTATTATTAGTTATCTTGTATCTTAAGTTTTACGCTATTCTGCTCTATAATCAGAAACCAAACAACTAAAATAAATAATATTTATCCAGTAAGCTCTGAAACTACACAGTGCAGAAGGATTACAAGCATGCGAAGAAACAAGAGACTGACGACTAAAGACGTGGCTTTAATTGTCTGTTTTTCAGCTTTATATACGGTTTTTTGTCTTTTTCCCATCTTTCAGATAGTGGGCTTACCGAGTAAATCCATAACTATGGCGGCAATTATTGCGCCCATCATTGGTATACTTCTAGGACCGTATTTAGGAGCGTTATCCACAATTTTAGGTGGAACAATTGGACTTTTCGCGGGGCATTTTTCATCTCTAAGTTTCGTGTCCGGCGTCGTCGCCGCGTTCTCTGCTGGCACACTATACTTTGGTAAGCGGAGCCTTTGTGCCTTCACATATTTCTCTCTCTTATTCTTCTTCGGCTTCTACCCTTTTGTTGGGCCTGTTTGGCTTTGTCCACAGTTAATGTGGTTTCAAATTGTTGGTTTCTTAATTTTGGTTTCTCCGCTACAGTCTATGGCTGTGAAAAACATGTGGATTTCAAAAAACAATACTGAGCTTGTGTCCGCTTATTTCATAACATCTTTAACGTCTACTTTAGCTGGTCAAATTGCTGGTTCCTTAGCATTTGAAGCTCAATTTTCATGGCCGATATCTGTATTGAATATTAATGCGTGGAAATTAGATTGGCAGTTTCTTACATGGATTTACCCAGGGGAACGAGTAATCATAGCCTTGGCCACGGCATTTATTGGCGTTGCACTGCATAGAGTGCTGAAGTCTGCAAACCTGATGCGTTGGTTTAATGTTTAAAACCTTAAAGACCGTGTTCAGAGATTAAAAATGTTTTTAATTAAACCCTCTAAATACTCTTTACTTTCAACAATTTCTTGTTCTTTACCTCGAATTTCGAGCGTAAGCCAATGACCATATTTGACTTGGCGTAAAAGGTTTATGAGGTCTGGGAAATTGATTGTTCCCTTTCCTATGGGAAGATGAGTTGCCATTCGAAAGTCTTTTTCTAATGCGGCGTCATGAACGTGAACGTCCAGCAGTCTATGTTTGAACATGTGGACTGCCTCATATAGGTCGATTCCTATCTGGTATACATGCCCTACATCCAATAAAACTCCAAGTTTCTCTGGAGAAAACTTCGAAACGAATTGCGCGAAATCATGTAGACCTTCGAAGATAAAAGGATGGTAACAAAATGATTCTAAGGCTATTCTGATGTGATTGCAGCTTGCGAAGTTCACTTCTTCCTTTACTAATTCAAGGAAACGAGTTTTCGCCTTTAATAGAAGTTCTTCGTTGACATTGTTCTCAGTCGCAAAGAATGGTGGGTGAATGGATACCAATGCTGAAGAGATTTCCTTGCAAAGTGTTATTCCATAATGTATTTGTTTCTGTGCTCTGGCGTATTCCCCATCTGTTAACGCGAACTTTTGGGCATCATAGATTCCTCCGACATGCACGCTTCTCTCCATATTTAGGCTGTCAAGAACTCTTCTCAAACGTTCACCTTCGATGGAAACAAAATTTCTAAGCGGACCTATTTGAACAGCTCTGAAACCTAACGAAGCAGCTTTTCGCACAAACCTTAAAAGCTCCTCACAATCATATGGTGGGTCTGTTTTGAAAAACCCTTTTGGAGCTGAGTGGAGAGCTACAATCATTGTTAATTCCTTTCTTGATGATTCCGTGAATGTTCGAATGTATTCATAAAAATGCACTCGTTCGACGGAATCATCATGTTTGCAGAGCCGTAGATGCCTCCGTCAAAAACAACTGGAGCGTCTTTAATCAAAACTATTGGCGTCTTTTCAGATGCCTCGCCCATTATCAAATGTGCTGCAGATGCTAAATCATCCGCAATGGCATGTTGTGTAATGACTAATGGCTTCTCGAAAATGTCTTTTTCTCCTCTGCAGTCTGTTACGGGCTTAAATCCGGCAACCGCTAAAGCCAAACCTGTTGTGCCAAGCCTAAGCGGTATTAAACCACTGTCAACAATCAAAACAGCGATTCGTTTGCCGGTCTTCCGTATAATGTCTTCTCTGATGTGTTTCGCCCATTCTTTAGCATTTTTCGGCCATAAAACTACGGAACCGGCAGGCGCGTTTTTGTTGTCTATTCCTGCATTTGCAGTTAAAACTCCGTTCTTGAGTGTTAAAACAGCCTTTTCAACTCCTCCGTAAACTTTGTCTGCTTCACGTAGGATTAGCTCGGCGAATTCTGGTTGCAGTGAAAACTTTTTTGCAAGCTCTTTTGCCTTATCTGAAGGTTTAAAATCGCTTAGCTTAGCCACGCGTTCTTCAGCGTATGCCACAATTTTTGAAGTTAAAGCTAATACATCCCCATCTTCAAGTTGCAAGCCTTGCTCTTTCAGTGATTCGAGAATCACTTCAACCATGTTGTCGCCAGTTTTAACAACCCTTGTTTTAACTGCATAAAGTCTCATAATTTTCACCCAGCGTGTAAAACTGAAATAAAAACCACTTCATCTCTGTCTTTAAGCATGGTTTCTAACCCATTCAAGACGCTGATTTCCTTTGCATTTACAAGTATGAGCGTATTAGGTCTCGGGTCTTCCATCTCAGGGTCAATTAATACCCGTTTAAGCCTAGGCATTTCTTCAACAATTTTCTCTATGGCACCCTTCAACGAAACTGCCGCGTTTTCGAACTTGACGGTGAGTTTGCTTTTGCCTGAAATACCGCGGAAAACCCCGAAAAACTTTACAGTTATTTCCATTTTTCATTCTCCCGTAGCTTTATAGAACCACTATGACAGAAACATCGTTAACATTCGTGCCGGTTGGTCCTGTGAAAATAAGGTCGCCAAGTCTTGAAAAGAAATTGTAGGAATCGTTTTCAGCTAAGAATTCCTCGGGGTTCAACTTCATCTTCGCTGCTCTGGTTAAGGTTTTTCCGTCAATAATGGCTCCTGCAGCATCTGTTGGTCCATCTACGCCATCTGTGCTTAACGAAGCGACGACAACACCGTTCATACTGCTCAGTTTTAATGAGGCTGCTAGGGCTATCTCTTGGTTTCTTCCACCCAAACCTTTCCCTGTTACTGTAACTGTTGTTTCTCCACCAGCGACTATGCCAGCTGGTTTTGGAACTGGATTTCTGGACATGAAAACTTCACGGGCTATTGAGGCTAGCATAACTCCCACGTGTCTGGCTTCTCCCTCCATGGTTGAAGTCAGCAAAAGTGTGTTCAACCCAGCAGATTTTAGGTGTTCACATGCTGCCAAGCTTGCAAATCTATTGTTTCCAACAACAATATTGTAAACCTTCTTGAAGGCTTCGTCGTCTGCCTTAGGGGTTTCTGGAATTAGGGCTTTTTCTCCATCTGACAAAACCTTTCTGATAGATGCTGGAGCTTTGTCCCATAAGCAATATTTTTTTAGGACTTTTATGGCGTCGCTGAAGGTTGTTGAATCTGGAACGGTGGGGCCAGAAGCAATGAAATCTAGCGGGTCGCCAACAACATCTGAAAGTATGAGGTTTAGAATTGTGGCTGGATAAGCTTTTTTGGCAAGCCATCCTCCCTTAAAATATGAAATGTGCTTTCTAACGGTGTTAATCTCGTTTATTGTTGCACCGCATTTGAGCAAGTCCTCTGTGATTTTCCTCTTGTCAGCAATTGAGATTCCACCGCGGGGTAAAGGCATGAGGCTTGAGCCTCCACCTGAAATTAAGCATATGATGAGGGCGTCTTTTTTTGCTTGCTCGGCTATTTCTAGCATGCGGCGTGTTCCTTTTACGCCTGCCTCGTCTGGAATTGGATGGCTTGCCTCATGAAGCTTTATAATTTCTGTTTTGTGTTTGCTTCCGTGTGGAATGTTTACAAGTCCATTTGTTATGTGTTTTCCCAGAATTTGTTCTAAGGCTTCAGCCATTGAGCCGCTTGCTTTTCCGCCGCCCACAACATAAATGTTCTTGAACCTCTTCAAGTCAAATGTGTATCCGTTTACTTTAAGTATAGAATTTTTTAGCGAAAGTTTTGATTTTACAATTTGTTTGGGGTCAACGGCATTCAACGTAAATTCTAGACTTTTTAGGGCTAATGCCCTGGCTTTTTGATTGAGCTGTGTCTCGCCATTTTTAATGAGTTGTTCTTTGTTATTTATTGTTATCATCCAGCTAGCCCATCATTAATTTGTTAAAGGTTAATGCGTAAGTGTAATAAGTGAATGTTAATAAAGAATTTTGCAAAATTTCAGTTGGTGAGTTGTATGTCGAAACCCAAAGTTTATGTTACCCGTGAGATTCCGGAAAGAGGTCTAAAAATAATAAAGGAACGTTTCGATGCTGAGGTTTGGCCTGAGTATGCTCCACCGCCGAAAGAGGTGATAATAGAGAAGGCTAGGGATGTTGATGCTCTTGCTTCCCTTTTGTCCGACAAGATAGATGCAGAAGTCTTTGATGTTGCGCCTAAATTGAAGATTGTTGCTCAGATGGCTGTTGGCTTCGACAACATAGATGTGAAAGAAGCAACAAAAAGAGGCATATACGTAACAAACACGCCTGGAGTACTAACTGAAACCACAGCAGACTTCGCATGGGCTTTGTTGATGGCTGCTGCAAGACGTGTTGTTGAAGCAGACAAATATGTCCGCACCGGGCAATGGAAGGTTGGCTGGCATCCCAGCATGCTGGCAGGCAGAGACATTTACGGAGCCACAATAGGCATCGTTGGAGCTGGAAGGATAGGCTCAGCTGTGGCGAAAAGAGCGAAAGACTTTGACATGAGGATTCTATTCTACGATGTTGTGCCAAGACCTGAATTGGAAAGAGAGCTTGGAGCAAAACCTGTGAATTTGGAAACACTTCTGAGGGAGTCAGACTTCGTCTGCATTCATGTTCCATTAATGAAACAAACTTACCATTTGATAAATGAGGACAGGCTTAAGCTGATGAAGAAGACAGCCTACCTGATAAACAATTCAAGGGGACCAGTTGTGGACGAAAAAGCCCTATACAAAGCGTTAACGGAAGGATGGATTGCTGGCGCCGCCCTTGACGTTTTTGAGCAAGAACCAACACCAGTGGATAATCCATTACTCACGCTTGACAACATAGTTGTTGCTCCGCACATATCGAGTGCAAGTTATGAAACACGTTCAAAAATGGCTGAGATGGTTGCAGAAAACCTCGTTGCATTCTTTGATGGGAGAACACCGCCAAACCTGGTTAACCCAGAAGTTACGCAAGTGAGATCCTTGACCAAACTATTTTAGACAATAGTTTTCGACAAAACTTATCCTAACCGTTAAATACCCCCTCTGTTTCTATCTTATTTTCCTTTCAAATCTAGGTGGTTTAAGTGGATTCCATCTTTGCGAAGAGAATGGAAACTTTGGGAACTGAAACAGCCTTTGAGGTGCTTGCTAAGGCGAAAGCTCTTGAAAAGCAGGGAAAAGATGTTGTGCATTTGGAAATTGGTGAGCCGGACTTTGACACGCCTAAAAACATTAAAGAAGCTGCTGTAAAGGCTCTTTATGCCGGTTATACCCATTATGTTTCAGCTGCAGGGATTCCAGAATTGAGAGAAGCAATTGCAGAGTACATTTCAAGAACTAGGAATATTGAAGTTGACCCAGACGAGGTTGTTGTAACGCCTGGTGCCAAACCGATAATGTTCTTCAGCATATTGGCGTTGGTGAATCCCGGCGAAGAGGTAATGTATCCAAACCCGGGCTTTCCAATATATGAATCTGTGATAAATTTTGTTGGAGCGAAACCTGTGCCAATACCACTTAAGGAAGAGAACGATTTTAGGTTTGACCCAGAATATGTTAAGGAAAATATAACAAAAAATACTAAAATGATTATTCTGAATTCGCCGGAAAACCCGACAGGCGGAGTTTTAACCAGAGAAGATTTGAAGACTGTAGCTGACTGCATAGCAAACCGAGATGATGTGCTTGTACTTTCAGACGAAGTTTACGACAATCTAATCTATGAAGGCGAACATGAAAGCATTGCTTCGCTTCCGGGAATGAAGGAAAAAACAATCTTGCTGAACGGTTTTTCGAAGACCTATGCCATGACTGGTTGGAGACTAGGTTATGGTGTGATGCGGAAAGATTTAGCTCAAAAAGTTACGCAGTTGATGATTAACTCTAACTCTTGCACTTGCGCCTTTGTTCAGATGGCTGGCGTCGAAGCCTTAAAGGGTCCGCAAGATGAGCCGGCGAGGATGGTTGCTGAGTTCAAAAAGAGGAGAGAGGTTATAGTTTCAGGCTTAAACAATATCACGGGCATAACATGCAGAAAACCACGTGGAGCCTTCTACGTGTTTCCAAACATAACTGGAACAGGAATGGACTGCCGTAAACTTTCA